>ERZ773200.800-NODE-800-length-30178-cov-4.294426_pt1 | contig 30178 bp, 20 predicted proteins | sample MGYA00581008_ERZ773200 | MGnify/ENA primary metagenome ERZ773200 (study PRJEB29015, sample SAMEA2737770) | human gut metagenome | biome: human gut; feature: human-associated habitat; material: faeces | place: China | collected 2012 ... | reverse complement strand
ACCCGACCAAAGAGTGACCCTCTCTTTGGAAACTCCGCTCATGGGTTACACCCCTAAGAACCCCTTGCGGATATGAGCGGTAGCAACAAACAAGATTAGTAAATAACACAATCAAGATTTGAAAATATGGCAACAAAATCAAGCATACATATCAAGCCTTGCAACGTGGCATCAAGCGAGGCTCATAACCGGAGAACTGCCGAGTATATGCGCAACATCGGAAAATCCAAGGTATATGTGGTATCCGAACTCTCTGCGAATAACGAGCAGTGGATAAACCCGGACTTCGGCAATCCCGAATTGCAGGCGCACTATGAGGACATCAAACGGATGGTCAAGGAAAAGACAGGTCGTGCCATGCAGGAAAAGGAGCGTGAGCGCAAAGGGAAGAACGGCAAGATTATCAAAGTGGCAGGATGTTCACCCATACGTGAGGGAGTATTGCTCATCAGACCTGACACCACACTGGCAGATGTGCATAAATTTGGCGAGGAGTGCCAAAAACGCTGGGGCATTACACCGCTCCAAATCTTCCTGCACAAAGACGAAGGGCATTGGCTGAATGGACAGCCTGACCAGGAGGGCAGGGAGAGTTTCAAGGTTGGCGAAAGGTGGTTCAAGCCGAATTACCATGCGCATATCGTATTTGACTGGATGAACCACGATACAGGCAAGAGCCGCAAACTCAATGACGATGACATGATGCAGATGCAGACCTTGGCATCCGACATCCTTCTGATGGAGCGTGGTAAGTCAAAAGCCGTAACAGGCAAAGAACATCTGGAACGGAACGACTTCATCATTGAGAAGCAGAAAGCCGAACTGCAACGCATAGAAGCCATAAAGCGGCATAAGGAACAGCAGGTAAACCTTGCAGAACAGGAACTCAGACAGGTAAAATCGGAGATACGCACGGACAAGCTCAAAAGCGCGGCTACCGATGCTGCCACTGTCATAGCAAGCGGAGTGGGTTCTCTTTTCGGCAGCGGGAAAATGAAGAAACTGGAGCAATCCAATGACGAATTGCGTCAGGAAATTGCCAAACGGGACAAGGGCATTGATGACTTGAAAGCCCAAATGCAACGTATGCAGGAACAGCACGGCAAGCAGATACGCAATCTTCAAGGAATACACAATCAGGAACTTGAAGCCAAAGACAAGGAAATATCACGGCTGAATACCCTGCTTGAAAAGGCATTCAAGTGGTTTCCGATGCTTAAAGAGATGCTGAGAATGGAAAAGTTGTGCGCTGCCATCGGCTTTACCAAAGAAATGATAGAGAGCCTTCTGACAAAGAAAGAAGCTATCAGATGCAACGGCAGGATTTATTCTGAAGAACACAGACGGAAGTTTGACATCAGGAATGATATTTTCAAAGTAGAAAAGAATCCGACAGATGACAGCAAACTGGTACTGACCATAAACAGACAGCCGATTGGCGAATGGTTCAAGGAACAATGGGAGAAACTTCGGCATGGTTTACGACAGTCTGAGGAAGAACCCAAAAAAAGTAGAGGATTTAGGATTTAATTCAATAGTATTTGATTGGATTTCAATAAAATTCTGTATTTTTGCAGATGGATAGAGGCAATTCTTTCCAAGACATAAGAAAAAAGAAGAAGCGTTATGCTTATCTTGTACTTGAAAACGTAGGAAATTTTCAAATTAGATGCAAGGATAGCATAGTGGTTCTCACGCTATAGCGTGGGCTGCTATTGTTACATCTGTATCCAAGGTTTCCTACGACCTTCAAGTAAGAGTGTGACATACAGTTCACGCTTCGTGGCTTTAAATATATCGGTGTAAAAACTCATCATTGAACAAAAAATATGGAAACAAGAAAGTATATTCCGGATGATATCCGTATGGCAGAGAATGACGTAATGTATGAACAATACTGTAATAGCGTCGGTGCAAGATTACGTGATTTAGACAATCCGGGAGACGTTGATTGCAAACGTTGGCCATGGGAACTGATACAAAATGCGAAAGATACCGTGGTTAAAAGGGAAAAAGACAGATTTGTAGATGTTGTTTTTCATCGATATATTGATGAAAAGGGGCATCAATGTCTTTCTTTTTTACATAACGGAGAACCTTTCTCTGCAAAAGCATTGGTGGGATTAAAATGGAAATTCAGTGCAGAGAAAAGAAGTGAAGAGATAACAGAAGATGGCATAAGACGAGATAAACAAAGTACAGGACGTTTCGGAACGGGCTTCTTAACAACTCACGCATTATCTCGTATTATCGATATAAAGGGTGCATTAGAAACGAAAGACAAAGGATTGGTATCTGTCGATATGACATTATATCGCAACGGTACTACTGATGAAGAACTTAAAAAAGGACTGATTAGAACTGAAGAAGAAACACGATATAATGAACGTGAAATAGAAAGGAAAGATGGTCATCCAATCACTGAATTCATCTATCATTTGGATAGTGAAGACAAGATTAGACCCGCCCGTATGGGTATTGCCAATTTGATGGACAACTCTGCACAAACCATGACATTCTGTCCAACGATTAGATCTATTACAATAAATGATGAAATAGATAAAGTCTATTATGAAATATGCCGTAAGGGGGATGACAAGCCCATTCAAGGAACTTTCGCTCAATGTGAATTCGAAGAAACTAAGGGCAGTAATTCTCAAAACAGAATTTTCATTGTCAATTCAATAGAAGAACCAAATCAAGAGCTTACATTATTTAAAAAATTTGAGCGCAATCTTCGGCTACAATTAGCCATAGAGGTAAATGACAGAAAAGAAGTGAAACCTATTTCTTATGACGTTTCTCCATCGGTTTATTGTTCTTTGCCTCTTATCGGATTTGAAAGAATGACATTGCCATTCTATATCAATAGTAATGATCTTGAACCTGTAACAGAGCGAATTGCATTGTATCTAAAGAAAATACGCAAAGGTAAAAGATATAATAATGAAACAAATTGTGACGAAGAAGACATTTTCCCAAATGGGATAAATTGGATGATACTGGAACGCTCTGTCCCCATGTATCAGGAATTAATTGATTACCTTATCACAAATGAATACACTGATTTATACAACCTCGGAAACGGATTAGGACAAATATTGGATAGTGGTTCCGGCTGGACAGAAGAAGAAAAGGATTGTTTGGCTGCACGATACATAATTCCATTACGCGAAATAGTAGTTCGCAAATCAATAGTAAAGACTAATGACGGATTGAGGTCAATAGAGAAAGATAATCTTTATTTTCCGGCAAATATCAAGTCGAATTTCTATGAAATATGTAATAACATATATGGAAATTCCATGCCTGTTTTTGATGAGCTTAGATATTGGATAAGAAACAAATGGGGAGCTTACAAATTTGCTGATGACTTTGAAGAAAGCATTGACAAATCAGAACAATCAATATTCCAACTTGTTGACACCAACGCTATTGCAAACTTCATTGAAGAAGCGGGGAACATAAATTCTTTGGCCTTGATTGACCAATCTAACTCTATTGAATGGTTGAATAGTTTTTATAAATGGCTCTCTGATGCAAAGTCATCCATCATCAATGAAAAAAGGATTGTCCCAAACCGAAAAAAGAACTTTGTTTGTGTATCTGGAGAAAAACCGTTGAAAAATGGTGCAGATATTGAAGAGGTTGTTTATACTTTCATGAAGAAACTGGGACTGGATTGGGAACGAGCAATTACTCCTTGACGGAATAAATAGCATTTCCTTAGAAGCGATTAAAAGAGAAGATGTGGTCAATGCCATCAAAAAACGATGCAAAGATATTATCGATAGTAAAACAAATGTGATGGAGCTGTTGCTTCCCATAGTCACAGCTATCCCGACCAATGCCGAAAATGAGAACAGAAAGAATTTCAGAAATAAACGATTGCAAATAATTGAATTCTTCAAAGCAATATATCAAAAGGAAGTAACAAATGAGGTGGAAATCAATCTTTCGGCTGAGATATGGGAAGATACGGACAAATGGTTGATGAGGCAACTTTTAGACCAAGTTGCTTCAAAGAAACAATTGGACACAATAAATGAAAGTGGAGATAATCAGACTAATAAATATTGTACTATAAAATGGTTAAATAATTTCGTTAATTTCTCGATAAACAACGGATATTTGCACCAAGAAGAACTGTCTGGGGATAACCAGTCTGGCAAAGATGGGAAACATTGGAATCTTATTCCAAATGGATATGGAGAATACTGCTCCTTGGATCAATTACATACAATAGGCAACGTGCCACGTGAACTCTTAAGTGAGAATTTTGCTGTATCTGGCATTGATATCAAGGCAAATTTGATACATGATCGATTTGAAATAAACAATAGGTTGAACATTGTACCATTGCAACTCGCCAACATAGTAAAAAATTTGGAATCATTTTATACTGATAAAAACAAAGAACTGAAAACTAAAATCGATGTTGCCTCATACATAATCCACCTAAAACCGTCAGAACAGAATTTGTTTGATAAATTATTAAATGTATATGATATGTTTGCCCATTATTCAGGGACACAAACAGAAATAGAATGCTCTGACATTTCACTATGGCGAGGATCTGTTAATGTGATTGTCAATTACCTTGCAGGCGAAATATCCAAGGAAGGTTCTTTGAATATGTTGGATAAGAAACTTCAAAAAGAAGATGGATCTGCCTCTACAATTCCTGCCATTAAATGGATAGACGATTACATTGATTACATTTTAGACGCAAGATTGCATATCTCAGAAGATACATTAATAATGCCAGATTATTATGGGAAACTTCATTCAATCAAAGACAAAATGTATGATGGCAACTGTATTGAAGACATTGAGGAATTAATACCTATCTTGAAAAATGGATTATTAAACGATTGTCTGTTTGAAGAGGGTGCAGACTTTAAGCGTAACATACTAAGTTATGTGCTAAAGCCAGGATTCAGGCATACAGAACATGCACAAGATGATACTAAACGTGTGATTTTAGGCATCATAAATGAATGTGTTACATATTGCTACAAAAATATAAACGACAAGAACCGAGAACTTATAAAAGATGCAGTAGAACGAATTGTGAACTACTTCCAATCAGAGGTTCATGCTCAGGACGGCAAGTTGATGCAAGATGTATACAGCAAAAGAAATGATATGGCAATGGATCTGCTGTATGACCCAGAAACTCGTAAACAACTTCAGAAGATGCACGATGCATTTACTTTGGATGAAATGAATGACTTGGTAAATAGTAAGAATGAAATTAAACAACTCCTTGAGGACAAGACCGTCATTCAGGAATTGAGTCAGAAAAAAGACGAATTATACAAGGAAGTAAGTCAATTGGAAACTCTGAAATTAATGCAAGAAAAATTCCCTGATTTTAATTTGAAGGAAATTTTTGATAGACTTCAAAAAGAGCAAGGTGATTTTGATACAACACAGATAAATGACCGGGTCACAAAACAAAGAAAGATACAAATCGGTGATAAGGGAGAGTGTTTTGTCTATCAAGAATTGTGTAGAAAATATGGGATTGACAATGTTAAATGGAGTAATTTGGTTACATCATCAACCGCAGATTCCCGTTGCGTCCATTGGAATGGAGAAGCATACTATTTATGTACTACCTCACACGACTATGACTTTGAAGTCGCATTGACTGACGGGAGAAAATTGCTTTTTGAAGTCAAGACTACTGTTGGCGATGTATCGCAAAGCGACCTTTTTCCGCTGAACTTCCAGACCAAGGAATGGGATTATATTGAAAAAACTGACAATAATTCTAAGTATGTTATTGTCCGAGTTTTCGCAGTGGAAACTTCACCAAAAGCCTATTATCTACAGAAATATTCAGAGGTATCTGATTTATAGGCTTATTTTTCGTAATCACCACAAAGGTTATATAAAGGATGGAAAGAAAATTGTTTTATTATTCTTTTCATCCTTTAATTTTTGTACCTTTGCATTACGTAAGAGTTACCTGAACAAGCAAAGCGATGCAGACCACGGCAATTGGAACGGTTGCCAACTCATTACCTCAAAACGAGGTAATCCTTCTAACTCTTTTGATTTCAAAAAGATATATTCTTCTTGCAGAATTACAAAATAATTTGGATATTCTTGCTCCCGGATTTTCGGATTTTTACATAACTATCTATATTCTGACGGCAAGCTTTACGAACTTCATGTTTATTGGGAAACTTCCGTAGAAACGTAAGATCATGTCCACGGCCAGGGCTGTTATCATAGACTTGTGTTTTTACTCAACAGAGGGGCAAATGAATAACTGAATTCTCAGACGCCTTTTGTTGGCTTCTTCAAAAGATTAAACTATTTTTGCTGCATGAACTGTAGGACTCTACTAATGAGGATAGAAATTTGGTAACAACTTAATCAGGAGAAACAAATATGAAAAAAGCCATACTACTCTTATTGACATTTTCTCTGAGGTTCATAATAAATGCTCAAACAGTAGATGAATATGTGGAATATATCCAAGAACAGGGAAAGGACCCAAAAGAATATATCTTTGAAAAATTCAAAGAGGTTGATGTCATCATTTTAGGAGAGAGGTCTCATAGAGACACGACTCAATATAATCTGATTATGGATATTCTGAAAGACCCCCGATTTGCAGAAGACATCGGTTATGTCTATACAGAGGTGGGAGTAACCAATATGACAGAAGCGGCCAACAGACTAATCGGATTGCCAACCTGTTGCAATTAGCTTTCATCTCTCTCCATTTTGGAAATGCAAAGAAAAAATACTTGGAAAACGTTGGGATAAATTGGTAGACGGCCTTATCTACTACGTACCTTTCTACAAGCATAAATATGTGATTGGAATCCCTGGACTGATCGGTGACGATTTTTTCAAAGAATACCAAAGGAGAGATAGCATCACACAGAATCACTCGAGACCTCTTGACAAGAATAATATAAAGAATTGGTTCAATACGACGCGAGAAATACCTCAGGGTAAATTTGAAGAAATCCAAAAACAACAAATGAACGAAGTTATTAAGACATCAAGGAGGGGGCGACGAAATCACGTAAACGGCCAACCATGACGTTGCAGACATTTTTTAATGCTGTAATACAAAGAATTACGACTGTACGAAAGCAAAGTCATAGGGTTGTTTTGTAAGACAGATGATTTCTATGATTCTGGCTGTCATTGACTGAATAGTTTCTATCAGGAAGTGGATTTTGTTTGTGGGAACTTTAGTGGCGATAAGGGATACATCACATTTCGCGCTTTTAAAAGGACCACTTTCACAATAACGATACGCCTTTTGGGATGTGCTATATCTTTGTTCGCTGATTTCCTATGGTATCGGCTCGCAGTTTCATAAGCAGGCAGTAGTAAGTCCTTCATCCGGTACTTCTCTCATGTCCTAGTGCGTACCCGAAAGTACGATATGGATTGATCTCACCCCAAATCCTACTTTGTTTATCTGTTGCATTTTGGCGGATATTCCAGAGATTTTTAGTAAGTTTGCATTCAAATCAATATGAGAGCAATCCTATTTAGATTAGTTGTATTTTGGTGTATGGGCGCGGCAAGTGCCATTGCCCAAAGTATTCCTGGTGCCAATCCTGTAATGACTGTTATTACGGATGAAGGTGAGCAGGAAGAGACTTCATATGAAGGTTCGGCTCCTGTAGAATTTCGCTTTGAAGCGCGTCCGGAGAATTTAGGCAGTTATACGGCTTATTATGAGTGGCGTTTCTATACACAAGGAAATGAATCGTCACCCTATATCATACGTTATGATGAAAATACGGCTTATACGTTTATGACTTCGGGGCAAACTTTTATTGATTTGTTGATTACTTTTGTAGACGGAAAGGATACCATTAATTATGAAATGGACGAACCGTTTGTTGTTAGTGTCAGTGAATCGAAACTTGAGATGCCCAATGCTTTTTCTCCCAATGGCGATGGCATCAATGATGTGTATAAGGCAAAAGACGGATGGCAGAGCATTGTATCGTTTAAGGCTGCAATTTTTACCCGTTGGGGGAAAAAACTGTATGAATGGAATGATCCTGACGGGGGATGGGATGGCAAGGTGAATGGTCATGTTGTGCCTGACGGGGCATATTATTGCGTTGTTCAGGCTAAAGGAGCTGATGGGAAAAATTATTCGATAAAAAAAACGGTGAGCGTTTTGACTACGTACGACGAACAAAGTACAGGAACTGAAGAGTAAGTGTTGTTAGCAAATGAGTGAAGAACAGACAACATGGATTGATATTTTAGGCGCACGTGTACATAATCTTAAAAATGTGGACGTGCGCATACCTCGGCATAGCCTGAGTGTAATTACCGGACTGAGCGGAAGTGGAAAAAGTTCGCTGGCTTTTGATACGTTGTATGCAGAAGGTCAGCGGCGTTACATTGAAACTTTTTCGGCGTATGCTCGTAATTTTCTGGAAAATTTAGAACGCCCGGATGTTGACAAAATATCTGGATTGAGCCCGGTAATCAGTATCGAACAGAAAACTACAAATAAAAATCCTCGTTCAACGGTAGGAACCGTAACGGAAATTTATGACTTTTTGCGTCTGCTTTTTGCACGAACAGCTGAGGCTTTTTCCTATCGGACGGGGGAGAAGATGGTAAAATATACCGAAGAGCAAATCCTTAACTTGATTCTTCGTGATTATGTGGGGCACAAGATATATTTGCTGGCTCCTCTTGTGCGCAACCGAAAGGGACATTACAAGGAATTGTTTGATACAATTCGACGTAAGGGCTTTTTGAACGTCCGGGTAGACGGCGAGATTATGGAAATCAGGACAGGCATGAAGCTTGACCGCTATAAAAATCACGATATTGAAGTAGTAATTGATAAATTGCTTGTACGCGAAAATGACGATGAGGAGCGTTTGAAGAGAAGTGTGGCAAAGACCTTTGAACAGGGTGATGGCTTGATGATGATTGTAGATGCTGCAACCGATACTGCTCGTTACTACAGCAAGCGCTTGATGTGTCCGACAACAGGAATTTCCTATAAAGACCCAGCACCGCATAATTTTTCATTCAATTCTTCTGCAGGTGCTTGTCCTAAATGTAAAGGCTTGGGATATATCAGTATGATAGATCGGGAAAAGGTGATTCCTGATGATGCAAAGACGATTTACGAGGGAGCAATTATACCATTGGGGAAATATAAGAATATCCTGATATTCTGGGCAATAGAGGCTGTGCTTGAAAAGTATGATTGTAATTTGAAAACTCCCGTTAAAGATATTCCCGAAGAGGCTTTTGACGAAATTTTCAATGGAAGTTCGGAGCGATTGCGTATTCCGGCTGCAATAATGCATGCTTCAGATGATTTTTATGTTGAATTTGACGGGCTTGTAAAATATATCATGCAAATGGCCGATCGTGAGATGAGCGCAGCCTCACAGCGTTGGGTTGATCAATTCTCGGTGATAAAAACATGCCCCTTATGTCATGGTGCGCGTCTTAATCAGGAAGCTTTGCATTTCAAACTTAATGGCAAAAATATATACGAATTGTCGTCAATGGATATTGGGCAATTGTATAGTTGGTTGGGCGAACTTCCTAAAACGCTGAATGAGCGACAGAAAAATGTGTCTTCTGAAATTTTGAAGGAATTACAGACGCGTTTGCGCTTTTTGTTGGATGTAGGGCTGGATTATCTGTCGCTGCATCGTTCTTCAATGAGTTTGTCCGGCGGCGAAAGCCAGCGTATCCGTTTGGCTACGCAAATTGGATCTCAATTGGTCAACGTGTTGTATATTTTAGATGAGCCAAGTATTGGATTGCATCAGCGCGACAATGTTCGTCTGATAAAGTCGTTACAAAAATTGCGCGATGCCGGTAATACAGTCGTGGTTGTAGAACATGACAAGGACATGATGCTGGCTGCCGATTATATTGTTGATATGGGACCTCGGGCAGGACGATTGGGGGGTGAGGTAGTTTTCCAGGGAACACCTCAGGAGATGTTGAAGCAGCAAACTCTGACCAGTCAGTATCTGAATGGGAAGCGTCGTATAGAAATTCCAGCAGTCAGACGAACGTGGAATGGAAAAAAAATAACTTTGGTTGGGGCCAGTGGAAATAATTTGCAGCATGTTACCGTAGATTTTCCAATCGGAACTTTGATTTGTGTTACTGGAGTGTCGGGAAGTGGAAAGTCTACATTAATTAATGATACGTTGTATCCGATACTTTCACAACACTTTTATCGTTCATTGACAGAACCTTTGCCCTATGAGTCAATAGAGAATATTTCTTGTGTCGACAAGGTCGTTAACGTTGACCAAAGCCCACTGGGGCGTACCCCACGCTCCAATCCCGCAACTTATACAGGCGTTTTTTCTGATATCAGAGCTTTGTTCGTGAATGCGCCGGAAGCAAAGGTAAGGGGGTATAAGCCAGGACGTTTTTCTTTTAACGTGAGTGGTGGCCGATGTGAAGCATGCAAGGGAAATGGTTATAAAACCATAGAAATGAATTTCCTGCCGGATGTTTATGTTCCGTGTGAAGTATGTGGAGGAAAGCGTTATAATCATGAAACCCTGGAGGTTCGTTATAAAGGAAAAAGTATTGCAGATGTATTGGACATGACAATCAATATGGCCGTAGACTTTTTTGAGAACGTACCCAATATCTTGCATAAAATAAAAGTTTTGCAGGAAGTGGGACTGGGATATATTAAATTGGGCCAGTCTTCTACAACATTATCCGGCGGTGAAAGTCAGAGAGTGAAATTGGCAACGGAATTGAGCAAGCGAGATACGGGGAAAACCGTGTATATATTGGATGAACCTACCACGGGGCTGCATTTTGAGGATATAAAGTCTTTGATGGGGGTGCTTAATCGCTTGGTAGAAAAGGGGAATACGGTAATTGTGATTGAGCATAATTTGGATGTAATAAAAATGGCGGATTACATTATCGATATGGGACCGGAAGGAGGTCGTAGAGGAGGTCAGGTGATGTTCGCTGGAACTCCGGAGGACTTAGTAAAAGCCGGAGTCGGTTATACATCTAAATTTCTGAAAGGGGAATTGATCTAAACAAGTGCTTTGAAAATGAGTTCAAAAAATATAAAAACAAACGTAGCCCGTTTCCTGCAGAAGAAAGGAGTAAAATTTGATCTTATTCCTTATGAAGTAGATGAAAATGATTTGGGAGCAGAACATGTGGCCGAGTCTTTGTCGGAAAATGTAGAGCAAGTTTTTAAAACCATAGTCCTGCATGGCGACAAGTCGGGGTATATTGTAGGCGTATTGCCGGGTAATCATGAAATTGATTTGAAAAAATTGGCTAAAGTAAGTGGAAATAAAAAGTGCGAGCCTTTGCCTTTGAAGGATTTGCTGCCAACAACCGGATATATAAGAGGTGGTTGCTCACCTATTGGAATGAAGAAAAAATTCCAGACTTATATTCATACTACAGTAAATTCGTTCCCATATGTTTTTGTCAGTGCGGGAGTACGCGGCGTGCAATTGAAGATTTCGCCAGTTGATTTGATAGAACAAACAGAGGCGGTAGTCGCAGATATTGTATATGAAGAGAAAAATGAATCAATAATTTAGTAATCAATTAAATCTAGTATTTATGTTTGAAGGACAACCTAAAGGACTTTATGCGTTGGCGCTTGCAAATACTGGCGAGCGCTTCGGTTATTACACCATGCTGGCAGTTTTTACCTTGTATCTGCAAGCTAATTTTGGTTTATCTGCAGCAGCTGCAGGAGAAATTTATTCGACATTTTTGGCCTTTGTATATTTCTTGCCTTTTGTAGGAGGTATTCTGGCTGACAAATTCGGATATGGAAAAATGGTAACGATTGGCATTATCATTATGTTTTTGGGATATTTGTTCCTGTCAATACCTTTAGGAAGCGGTAACCTGGGCATGCTCAGTATGTATGGCGCTTTATTATTGGTATGTTGCGGTACAGGATTGTTCAAGGGCAACTTGCAAGTTATGGTAGGAAACCTTTATGACAATCCTCAGTATGAGTCCAAGCGTGATTCCGCTTTTTCTATTTTCTATATGGCAATTAATATTGGTGCTTTATTTGCACCATCTGCAGCAGTAGGTATCAAGAATTGGGGCATCGAGAAATTTCATTTGGATGCGGGAAGTGCATATCATTTTGCATTTGGAGTTGCATGCCTTTCTTTGATTCTTTCGATTGCTATATATTATGTATTTCGTAGTACATTTAAGCATGTAGAAGGAAAAAATAAGGTTGAGAAAGTGGCAGAACAGCCTGTCGAGGAATTATCTAAACAGGAAACAAAATCTCGTATCGTGGCTCTTTGCTTGGTATTTGCTGTTGTAATATTTTTCTGGATGGCATTTCATCAAAATGGCCTTACATTGACATTCTTTGCTAATGAGTTTACTGCTAAGAGTTCAAGCGGTTTTGAAAGTATGTTTTTTGATGTCTGGAATCTGGTATTTTGTATAATTATAGTTTATGCATTGTTCGCTTTGTTTCAAAGCAAATCTGGTAGAGGTAAATTAATTTCTGGTATTCTTGTAATCGCATCAGTGGTAGGCTTAATTGCAAAGTATATGAGTTTGTCTGGTTCTACAAAGATTGACGCAGAAATTTTCCAGCAATTCAATCCTTGTTTTGTGGTGGCCTTGACTCCTGTTTCAATAGCACTTTTTAGCTGGTTAGCAAAGAATGGAAAAGAGCCTTCTGCTCCACGTAAAATTGGTTTGGGCATGTTGGTGGCAGCTCTTGGTTATGTAATTATGACTGTTGGATCGTTGGATCTGTTGACTCCTAATCAACAGCTTGATGCAATGCAAAATGGTACAGCAACTTTCGTGTCTCCTAATTGGTTGATTTCAACTTATTTGGTGTTGACTTTTGGTGAATTATTGTTGTCACCAATGGGCATTTCATTCGTTTCAAAGGTAGCACCTCCTAAATATAAAGGAATGATGATGGGGGGATGGTTTGTTGCAACAGCCGTAGGTAATAAATTGACGAGCGTATGTTCTTCGTTGTGGGGAGATCTGCCGTTAACAGTAGTTTGGGGTATTTTGGTTGGATTGTGTGTGTTGTCGGCTGTATTTATCTTTTCAATAATTAAGAAGCTTGAAAAGGTGTGTTGATTGATATGCTCGTTGTTTCTTTGTAAGAATCATGAAAGTGTTCATTTTTTCTTATAGCTTGTTACAAAACGCTTTTTAGTATTGTTTTATTTAAAAAATAAATGAATATTAACATATCTATAAAGTTTTTGAGCAAACAATGTACTAATTTTGAAACTTCAAAAATAAAATAAAGGATGGAATGTAAAAATGTAAAACCTGCAACAGGTAAATTAGGCGTAATGGTAGTAGGTTTAGGAGCTGTTTCTACTACATTTATAACAGGTGTTTTGATGGCTCGTAAAGGTTTGGCAAAGCCTATTGGTGCAATGACGCAATATGACAAAATTCGCGTAGGCAAAGGCGATGCAAAAAAATATCTATATTATAAAGATATTGTACCTTTAGCAAGTTTGGATGACATGGAATTTGCTGCATGGGACGTATATCCACAAAATGCTTATCAGAGTGCCATGTATTCTGAAGTTTTAAAGGAAAAGGATATCGAGCCGGTTAGAGATGAGTTAAAAGCTATCGTTCCGTTAAAAGCTGCTTTTGATAAAAATTATGCTAAACGTCTTGATGGTGACAATGTGAAACATTGTGAGAACCGTTGGGATATGATGGAACAGGTTCGTGAAGATATTCGAAAATTCAAAGCCGAGAAGAATTGTGATCGTATTGTTGTAATTTGGGCTGCCTCAACTGAAATTTATGTGCCTGTAGATGAAGAAGTGCATGGCTCATTAAGTGCTTTAGAAGCTGCAATGAAAGCGGATGATAAAGAGCATATTGCACCTTCAATGTGTTACGCAATGGCCGCATTGTTGGAAGGTGCACCTTTTATCATGGGAGCTCCCAATACAACAGTTGATATTCCTGCCATGTGGGAATTGGCTGAAAAAACAAAAATGCCTATTGCCGGAAAGGATTTCAAGACCGGACAAACATTGGTTAAATCTGGTTTCGCTCCAATTATCGGCACACGTTGCTTAGGATTAAGCGGTTGGTTTTCGACTAATATTCTAGGAAATCGTGATGGCTTGGTTTTGGATGAACCCGCAAATTTCCATACAAAAGAAGTTAGTAAACTTTCTACGTTAGAGTCAATCTTGGTTGCAGAGAATCAGCCTGATTTGTATAAAGATTATTATCATAAAGTAAGAATCAATTATTACCCGCCTCGTAATGATAATAAAGAGGGTTGGGATAATATAGATATTTTTGGTTGGATGGGGTATCCGATGCAGATTAAAATTAATTTCTTGTGTCGTGACTCTATTTTGGCTGCTCCCTTAGTGCTTGATCTTGTTCTATTGAGCGACTTGGCGATGCGTGCAGGAAAGTATGGTATCCAGCGTTTTTTGAGTTTCTTCTTAAAGAGCCCGATGCACGATTATACACAGGGTGAAGTAGCAGTTAATAATTTGTTCCAGCAATATACTATGCTTAAAAATGCAATTCGCGAAATGGGCGGGTATGAAGCTGATGAAGAAATTGATTAATATCAGAAGTACTGTATAAAACCGAACTTACGTAAAACTAATACATGAAAAGCTTCATCTCCTTGCATTCTAGTTGTAAGGAATGAAGCTTTTTATATTCTTAAAATTAGCTATAACGACAAATGAATAATCGCTGCCTTTTATTCTTATTTTTTATAATTATTGAAGCTTTTAATCTGTGTGCTCAAAATATTACGGGCACAGTGACAGATGAGAAGACAGGAGCGGCTTTGCCTTTCGTAAATGTTTTTTATGATGGAGGTCATGGCGTTCAGACGGATTCTGCTGGACATTATTCTTTGCCTAAGAAGAATGGAAAACTGTATTTCTCTTTGATTGGGTATGTATCAAAGAGTTTTGTAATCAAGGAAGCTACACGTCTGGATGTTGCTTTGAGTGTAGATAATATAGAATTGGGGGTAGCCGTAGTCAAATCAAAAAAAACTAAATATTCACGGAAAAATAATCCCGCAGTTATTATGATGCAAAAAGTCATAGCTGCGAAAAAGAAGAGTGATCTTTCTGTGCATCCATATTATAGTTATAATAAATACCAGAAATTGACTTTTGCGCTAAATGAAATTTCGGATAAAGTTTTCGAAGAAGGGGGATTGAAAAAAGTTCCTTTTTTGAAGGAACATGTAGAAGTGTGTCCTGAAACAGGTAAGAAAATTCTTCCTATTTCTGTTGATGAAACTGTAACACAGTTAATATACAGAAAGAATCCGAAGTCTGAAAAACAAATTATATTGGGGCAACGATCCAATGGAATTAATGATTTGCTTTCTACAGGAGATATTTTGACCACATTGATAAAAGATTGCTTTACGGATGTGGATATTTATGATGACGAGGTAAGATTGTTGCAATACCCTTTTCATAGTCCGATTTCAACTAGAAGTGCAATTAGTTTTTATCGTTACTTTATTGAGGATACTGTTATGATAGGAAAGGATAAGTGCTTTGAACTATCCTTTACTCCAAATAATCCGCAGGATTTTGGCTTTTCTGGTACGCTTTACATAATGGCCGATTCTTCGTATCGTGTTCGAAAAATTGAAATGGGCATACCGCGTCATTCTGATGTCAATTATGTCGATAATATGATGATAACTCAAGAGTTTGCTCAGTTGCCTTCAGGTGAGCAAGTCTTGATAACAGATGAAATGTTGGTTCAATTGAAGATTGCGAAATTTATCCAGCGTTTTCAGGTTAAGCGTTTAACGGAATATAGTGATTATTCCTTGGAACCAATACCTGATAAAAAATTCAAGTTTAATGGCGTGGTGAAGAAAGAACCTTATGCCATGATGCAAGATAATGATTTCTGGAAAAATTATCGGGCGGAAGATTTGACCAAATCCGAAAGTTCTATGGATGCTTTGGTAAAGCGTTTAAGCAATATCAAGGGATTTAAAGCAATTCTGTTTGTAGGAAAAGCTTTTATTGAAAATTTTGTGGAAACCTCAGTGTCGCCTGAGCATCCTAGTAAAGTAGATATTGGCCCGATTAATACAATGATTACGCAGAATTTTGTGGATGGATTACGTTTGAGAGCTTCTGCGCAAACAACTGCGAATTTGAATCCACATTGGTTCTTGAAGGGGTATGTAGCTTATGGATTTAAGGACGAACGATGGAAAGGAATGGGAGAAGTAACTTATTCCTTTAATAAAAAAGCTTATTTACCGAGAGAATTTCCGGTGAATAATTTGACTTTTACTTATTCAAACGACGTAATGTCTCCGAGTGATAAGTTTATGCCGACTGATAAGGATAATGTTTTTACATCATTCAAGTGGGATAAAGTAGATCATATGATGTATTATGAGAATTATCGGTTGTTTTACGATCGCGAATGGAATAATGGGTTACGTTTTACAACGTTTTTTAGAAGATCAAAAAATACACCGACGGCGAGTTTGTTTTATCAGCCTTTAAATGGAACAAATGTTCCTGATGCGAGTGGCCAGAATATTACGAATTTTGTGACTTCAGAATTTAATGTCGGGGTGAGATACCAGCCAGGAGCAACTTGGATTAATACAAAACAGCGTAGAATTGCGGCTAACAATGATGCCCCTATTTTCGCACTTAATCATACCGTGGGTATAAAGAATTTGTTTGGTGGACAATATAATTATAACTATACTGAGGCTGAAATATATAAACGCTTCTGGGTCGGTTCATGGGGTAAGATCGATAATGACATCAGAGCAGGTGTACAATGGAACAAAGTTCCATTTCCATTATTGATAATGCCAGCAGCAAACTTATCATATATAATGGAGGATAATACCTTTAATCTGATAAACAACATGGAGTTCTTAAATGACCGTTTTGTTTCATATATGGTATCATGGGACATAAATGGAAAAATTTTGAACAGAATCCCGCTGATAAAGAAACTGAAATGGCGTGAATATATTGGTTGTAATGTTTTGTGGGGAATGCTTTCTGATAAAAACAACCCATATTGTAACCCGAATGATAAGAATTTGTTCTATTTTCCGGGACGTTTCAATTCTGATGGATCGTATACTGCAATATCCCATGTTATGGACAAAAAAGTACCGTATGTGGAGGCGATTGTAGGTATACATAATATTTTTAAGCTGTTGCATATTGAGTATGTAAGGAGGTTGACGTATATAGATCGTCCGGGAACGTCAAAATGGGGTATTCGTTTTATGTTTAGGGCAACGTTCTGATTTTAAATCGTATAGTATGGTACCAATAGATGAGGTTAAATGGGGGTTTATAGGTTGCGGTGAAGTTACCGAGAAGAAAAGCGGGCCGGCTTTTAATAAAATTGAAGGGTCAAAAGTCGTAGCCGTTATGAGTAGGAATAAGGAAAAGGCGAAGGACTATGCATTGCGCCATAATATAAAGTGTTGGTATAGCGATGCACAAAGTCTGGTAGATGATCCAGACGTAAATGCAGTGTATATAGCTACACCTCCTTCTACTCATGCAACATTTTCCATAATGGCCATGAAGGCAGGAAAGCCGGTTTATATAGAAAAGCCTATGGCGGCCAATTATGAAGATTGTTGTAGGATCAACCGAATAGCTGAGAAAACGGGTATTCCTTGTTTTGTGGCCTATTATAGACGGTATTTACCTTATTTCTTGAAAGTTGGAGAGTTAATAGCTTCCGGACGAATAGGTAAAGTAATTAATGTGCAGATTCGTTTTGCAGTGCCTCCTCGAGATTTAGATTATAATCGAGTTAATTTACCCTGGCGCGTTCAGCCTGATATTGCTGGCGGAGGATATTTTTATGATTTGGCTCCTCATCAGATTGATTTGTTGCAGATGTTTTTTGGACCAATTATAGAAGCCAAGGGCTTTAAGAGTAATATGGGAGGATTATACGAAACCGAAGATTCCGTGAGTGCATGTTTTAAATTTGATATGGGGTTACCCGGATCTGGCTCATGGTGCTTTGTTGCGCATGAATCTGCCAAAGAAGATAGAATAGAAATCATTGGAGAAAAAGGTCAGATCTGTTTTTCTGTTTTTACATATGAACCGATAGCCTTGCATACAGAAAGTGGGCGTAAAGAGATTGTTGTACAGAATCCGGAACATGTGCAAATGCCTTTAATTGAATTGGTCGTGAGACATTTACAAGGCAAAGCCATTTGTGAGTGTGATGGTGTTAGTGCAACGTCTGTAAATTGGGTTATGGATAGAATACTCGGAAAAATGTAGTGTAGAAAATGATTATGAAAAACACAAATGAAAATAATAGTATGTAGTATATTGTTTTTCATTTTTTTTAAACTGAATTCTCTGGCGTTGACAGAGCAAAGATATTCATTAAAAGGTATGGCATGTTATGACAGCATACCTCAGTTTGTGTGTCTGTCTGATAGCATTACAGAAACAAGGAAAAAAGGCGGACTGATACATTTCGTGGGGAAGGTCATAGACTTTTTAAGTGATTTTGATAGCACATACGTTGCGCCAAATTATTACTCGTTGGCAACAATGATTCAGGGCACATCAACGTTACAGAGTTATAGGATAACTGCCGAGGATGCGGGTGGAAAAAAGCAGTCCATCAGATTAAAATCACCAGCATCATTTAGGGCAGGACCTTATTTTGGTTGGGGACCTATCTTTTTAGGCTATACTTTTGATATAGCAAAAGTGGGGACAGATGAGAAGAAAACGGAATTAAATTTTAGTTTTTACACCCCGATTGCGGGTGTTGACTTTTTATATGTTAAAAATTTAGGTGACTTTAAAATTACCAAACTTTCTGGTTTCTCCCAAGCGGTTTCCTCAAAGTTTAAAAATTACAAGTTTTCAGGAATGAAAGCTACCACTAAGGCTGTGAATGTGTATTATATTTTTAATTATAAAAAGTTTTCGTATCCTGCAGCTTTCAGCCAGAGTACGGTTCAGTTGCGTAGTTGTGGATCCTGGAAATTAGGCTTTCAGTATTCTCAGCAGAATATAGCTTTTGATGATCAAATATTGCCCGATGAAATAAAGAATGATCTGGTTGAAAATTTGAAATTCCGTGAGTTGAACTATATTGATTATAGTATAAATTTTGGATATGCATATAATTGGGTCTTTGCTCGTAATTGGCTGTTATCGTTGTCGGTGTCACCTGCAATAGGATTGAAAAAGGCAAAAGGTGAGAAATTTTGGTCGGATAAGGAACCCATTAAGAATTATGTGCGTAATTTTAGCATAGATGTGGGCACGCGTTCTGCTTTGGTGTGGAATAATTCTCGTTTTTTTGCCGGACTATCTTCAGTTTCCCATATGTATGGCTTCAGAAAAAATAAATTGAATCTTACGAATTCGTACTATTATTTTTATGTGTATTTTGGATTTAATTTCCTGAAAAAGAAAAAGTTCAAGTAAAATATGAATGTAGAAGCACATCCTCTTGAGCCATTTCTTCCCATAAATGCAACGGTGTTGATGTTGGGGAGTTTTCCACCGCCACGCAAACGTTGGTGTATGGATTTTTATTACCCGAATTTTACAAATGATATGTGGCGAATCCTGTCACTTGTTTTTTATGGAGTAAAAGATCGTTTTGTATTAGATGGGGAGAAGTCGTTTAATTTACCTCTTATCCTAGATTTCTTAAATGAAAAGGGCATAGCCATTTTCGATTCGGCAACGGAAGTCGTAAGATTGCAGAATAATGCATCTGACAAATTTTTGCAAGTAGAGCGTGAAACTAATCTTACGGAGTTACTTCGAAAGATTCCTGCTTGTAGAGCTCTTGTCTCTACTGGACAGAAATCAGCAGAAATTGTGTCGGGGCAATTTAAAATTAACGTTCCGAAGGTCGGACAATGGATCTCTTTTGAATTTGAAAATAGAGAAATGCGTTTTTTCCGCATGCCGAGCAGTAGTAGGGCATACCCCCTATCTTTAGAAAAGAAAGCCCAATATTATAGGGGCGTATTTGATTATGTGTCCAAATTTCATAATTTAGACGTTAGGTAGAGCGTTTTTTTGATAAGAATTAGGAGTTCGTCTAACTAAAACCGACTTAGAAAAAATAAACAGGCAAGTTGTTAGAAATATGTCCGTACTTTTTTAACAGCCTCCTTGTTAAAGGTTGTCAAATTTTTCTATATTTAAAATGGAATTTATATATTTACAATTTGTAAAAAACCATATAACGATGAGATACAGACTTTTACTTTTGCTTAGTGCATTGTTCTTTTGTAGCAACTTTTCTAAAGCAGAAGGTTTTATATCTTTTAAAAAACCTTCTTTTGATTTTGGGGTGGTAGATGGATCAAAAATAGTATCCTGTGAATTTGTTTTTACAAATACAGGAGATACGCCTTTTTCTATAAATGAGGCTTTCGGATCGTGTGGTTGTACCAACCCGATTTTCCCTAAAAATCCTATTTTACCTGGTAAAAGCGGAGTCATTAAGGTGTCGTACAATCCTAAAGGGCAGCGTTTAGGTAAGTTCAGGAAAATGATAACGGTGCGTTCTGATGCAAAAAATAAATTAATCAGACTGTATATTGAAGGTACAAATGTGAACAACAAACAAAAGTAGAGCATGGAAACCATGAAGAAAGATAGAAATCGCCATTTGGTAATAATGGCTGGTGGCGTTGGTAGTAGATTTTGGCCCGCAAGCAGTCCGGAATACCCTAAACAGTTTCTTGATGTGTTAGGATGTGGAAAAACATTATTGCAGCTTACATATCAGCGATTTGTTAATGTTGTTCCTCTTGAAAATATATGGGTTGTTACATCTGAACGGTATAAGAATATTGTTATAGAACAGCTTCCGGAGATGCAGTCGGATCATGTTGTAGCCGAGCCTTGTGCAAGAGGTACTGCGCCATGTATAGCTTATATAAGTTGGAAAATTAAGAAAATAAATCCGAAGGCAAATCTGGTAATTACGCCTAGTGACCATATTGTTACCGATGTCCTGGCTTTTGAGGGAGTTGTAAATAATGCAATGGAATTTTCAGCAGAGACGGATTCCGTGGTTACGTTGGGTATAAAACCAACTCGTCCCGAAACGGGCTATGGTTATATCGAGGCAGATTTAAGTTCGTCTTCTTCACGCTTGAAAAATATTTTCAGAGTAGATTCTTTTAAGGAAAAGCCGAATAAGGTTTTGGCTGAAAAATATATCTCTCAGAAAAATTATTTTTGGAATTCAGGTATTTTCATATGGAGTGTAAGTACAATTGTCAATGCATTCAGGGTGTATAGTCCTAGAATTTCGGAGATTTTTGAGGGCTTATTACCTTTTTATAATACGCCTGAAGAGAAACAGTATATAGAAGAATATTTTCCAAAATGTCCCAATGTGTCAGTGGATACGGAAATTATGGAAAAGGCTGAAGAGATTTTTGTTTGTCCGTCAGATTTTGGCTGGAGCGATTTAGGTACATGGAGTTCGTTGGCGTTGCAAATGAAACCTGATCAGTATGGAAATGCTTGTGTCGGTCAACAGATAGGCTTGTTTGAGTCACATAATTGTATGGTTCATACTCCGAATATGAAGAAGGTCTTGATTCTGGGATTGGACGGATATGTAGTTGCAGAGAATAATGGAGAACTTTTGATTTGTAAATTATCGGAAGAGCAGAGAATCAAGACTTTCTTGGCAACGATGGATGAATCAGAGAAGTAGGAGCGTGTAGTGAAAGATTCGTTATTCGGAGAGTCGCTGGTTGCCTGGTATTATGAAAACGGAAGGCGGTTGCCATGGAGGGAAACATCAGATCCTTATAAAATATGGATTTCAGAAGTAATTCTCCAACAGACGCGCGTGTCGCAGGGACTTGGGTTTTATAATCGGTTTGTTGAGCGGTTTCCTGATGTTGAAACTCTTGCAAAAGCTTCAGAGGACGAAGTTCTTCGTTATTGGGAAGGATTGGGTTATTATAGCCGTGCTCGTAATATGTTGAAAGCGGCGCGAAAAATAGTGGAAATGTCAGAATTTCCACGTGATTATGAGATATTGTTGACTTTGGATGGGATTGGTGAATATACAGCGTCGGCAGTAGCTTCCATTTCTTCTAACCAGTCTGTAGCTGTGTTAGATGGTAACGTTTATAGGGTTTTGTCGAGGTTTTGTTGCGACAGGACTCCAATTGATACAACAGAAGGAAAAAAACGTTTTCGCAAATTAGCTAATCATTTTCTGCTCGAGGGGCAGGCTTCGGTTTACAATCAGGCCATTATGGATTTTGGGGCGTTGATATGTACTCCGCGTGCACCGTTGTGTAACAATTGTCCTGTAGCTTTAAATTGTTTGGCTTTGAAGGACGGTATGGTGGCTGAACTTCCTCTTAAGTCACGAAAACAGCGGCAAACTTCACGTTATATGACATTTGTTGAAGTATATAGCAGGAATAAAGGATGGTTGCTTCATAAACGAGTTGCAAAAGATATTTGGCGCGGATTATACGAGCCAATTCTGATGGAGTCGAATGAACGTTTGACTTTTGATGAGGTAGCGAATTCTGAAAGTTTAAGTTTATTTCAAGTCGGTAGTTTGTCAAGCTTGCGATGTGTGTCAAAACGCGTAAAGCATGTGTTGACGCACAGAATTATTTGGGCAGATTATTATATATTGGAATCGGATTCGGATTATTGTCCGGAAGATTTTTTTTATACAAAAAGCATAGATTCGTATGCCGTTCCGGTATTACTAAAACAGTTACGTGCTTTTTTGAAATAGCTTGGATGAATTATTTATTTGCATAATAGAGAAGTTTGATATTATAATGGCAAGAAAGAAAAAGGCTTTACCTGTTTTGGAAAATGTCGAGATAACAGGTGTTGCAGCAGAAGGAAAAGCTTTTGCGCGTGTGAATGAGATGGTCGTCTTTGTACCTTTTGTGGTTCCCGGCGATGTAGTAGATTTGCAAATAGTGCGCAAAAAACATAGTTATGCCGAGGCTACCGTAATAAAGTTTCATTCTTATTCAGCCGTACGTTCTGTTCCTTTTTGCAGTCACTTTGGTGTATGTGGGGGATGTAAATGGCAGTGTTTGCCGTATAGTGAGCAATTAAGATATAAGCAAAAGCAGGTTGAAGATGCTTTGGTAAGAATAGGAAAATTGGAGTTTCCGGCAATCAATCCAATTTTAGGCAGCAAATTAACGCAGTGCTACCGGAATAAATTGGAATTTGGTTTTTCAAATAAAAAATGGTTGACAAAGGAACAAATTGCTTCAGAGGTAGAAATTGAAAATATGAATGCCGTCGGCTTTCATATTGCAGGAGCATTTGATAAGATATTGGATATAGACAAATGTTTTTTAATGGATGACATTTGTAATAGGTTGCGTAACGACATACGTCAATACGCGTTTGTTCATGGGCTTTCTTTTCATGACATACGAAATCGTAGAGGCTTGTTACGTAATATGATGTTGCGCACTTCTGATACAAAAGAGTTGATGTTGGTAATGCAGTTTTGCTGGCTTACTGATGATGAGCGTAAACAGGCTTTGGATTTATTGGCACATTTGCAACATACATTTCCTGAGATTACATCTTTGCTGTATGTGAATAATACAAAATGTAATGATACAATTGGAGATTTAGAGGTCTTGACTTATAGTGGGACGGATTTTATTTATGAGATTATGGAAAATCTTAAATTTAAGGTCGGTCCTAAAAGTTTTTATCAGACCAACACGCATCAGGCGTATGAGTTGTATAAGGTAGCACGTAACTTTGCAGCATTAACAGGTAAAGAATTAGTTTATGATTTATATACAGGTACTGGAACAATAGCTAACTTTGTTGCGCATATGGCACGCCAGGTTATAGGTATAGAGTATGTACCGGAGGCGATTGAGGATGCTGTGGAAAATTCCAAGATAAATCATATTGATAATACAATTTTTTATGCAGGTGACATGAAAGATCTTTTAAATAGTGATTTCATTGACGCGCATGGGCATCCAGACGTAATTATTACGGATCCTCCGCGTGCAGGAATGCATAAGGATGTGATTGATGCTATTTTATTTGCAGCTCCTAAACGCATTGTGTATGTAAGTTGTAATCCAGCTACTCAAGCACGTGATTTACAATTGCTCGACCGAGAATATTGTATTACGGCTGTACAGCCGGTTGACATGTTCCCCCAAACACACCATGTTGAAAATGTCGTAAAATTAGAAAGGCGTTTATGAGCTTGGTAGTTCGACATAATCCGGTTATACAGAATAAAATGTTTGCTTTGCAAAATGAACCAGAAATGTTGTTACAATATGTTTCTGGTTTGAGCAACAAGGATCGTCGTACTGTTGGTTATTTATTGGCGGAAGTGTTCTTACCGTCTTTGGCGGAAGCTCAGTTTTGGAAAGTGTTTTTGATATTTGTTTCTTATGATTCAAAGGCTTATTTGGGGACATTTATTAAAGCGATTAAAACCTTGTATCATAGCAAGTCTTTGTCTTTTGATTGTAGGGAATTGAAATCGTTTGCAACAGATAAAGCAACGGTTATCGATAGGCAGAAATTTTTGACAGAAGTCTTAGTACTTTTGCGGGACCCTTCAGAAGTAAAATCGCTTCTAGATATCTTTGGGGTGTGTTCAGTCGACACCAGATTGGTATATTTGTATAGGGCAGGAACAAGTGTCTGTTATTATTGTTTGTTTAATCTACTAAAGATTCATGACGGAGATTTGTCTTTGTTGGGTAAATACTGTTCTCTGTTGTTAAAGAAAGAGGATCGTTTATCTAAAAGAGTCGCAAGTTTGGTAAATGACTATTTTGGCTTAAATAAGGATTTGCCAGTAGGATTAAAAAGATTGGAACCTTATAAACTGGGTAGACTGGATGGGAGCTATAATTCTTTTAAATATATAATAGATCAGATATAAAATGAAACGAGTTTTTTTTGTGGCTTTGTGCGGCCTTATAATGCCTTCTTTTTTTATTCCAGCGCAAGCTCGGAAAAAGGCAAAGAAAAGTACAGTAACAGCTGTGACATCAAATGTAAAGGATGGGTTGTTTACGGTAGAGAAGAATGGTAATGATTGGTTCTTTATTATTCCGGATTCACTTTTGGAACGTCGCTTCCTGACAACAACACGGTACACGGCAACTCCTGCAAATTGCGGAAAATTTGCGGGAGAGCAAATTAATGGACAGACAATTTATTTTGAAAAGGCACCAGATGAGCGGCTTTTAATGAGAGCTGAGTTGCTGATAAATGTATCGGATTCGCTTGATGATATTAATAGGGCAATTATCATAAGTAATGAAAACCCGATAATTGGATCTTTTAAATTAGAGAAATATAAAAAAGGATTTTCAAAAATCAATGTAACTCGTTTTTTTAATGACGATAATCCTGCAATTTCTTTTTCTCAATATGATAAGCAAAATTTCGGGCTTACATCATTGATTTCTGATAAGTGTTATATTAATGAGATAAAAACATTTCCTATGAATACGGAAGTGAAGGTGACTAAAACCTGGTCAAGTTCACGCTCTAGAATTCCAGCGGGAGCAGTTACAGGTTCAGTGACTTTTGGCTTCAATGTGTCTTTTGTCCTGTTGCCGAAGGTTCCCATGATGAAACGTTATTTTGATCCACGAGTGGGATATTTTGCAGATTCTTATACTTCGTTTACAGATGATCAGCAACGTGTAAAGGATAAGAATTTTATTGTTCGTTGGCGGTTGGAACCGAAACCTGAGGATATAGAAAAGATGAAGGCTGGGGAATTGGTAGAACCTAAGAAACCGATTATATACTACATCGATCCAGCTACTCCTAAAAAATGGCGCAAGTATTTGATTGCCGGCGTAAATGATTGGCAAAAAGCTTTTGAGAAAGCCGGATTTAAAAATGCAATTATGGCAAAGGAGTGGCCTGAAAATGATTCTACAATGAGTATGGAGGATGCGCGTTATTCCGTAATCCGCTATTTGGCATCACCAATCGAAAATGCATATGGACCTCAGGTGCATGATCCACGTTCTGGGGAAATTTTGGAGAGCCATATTTGTTGGTATCATAATGTAATGCGTTTGGTGCATGATTGGTATATGATACAAGCTTCTAGTGTGGACCCGGAGGCTAGATGTATGAAATTTAATGATGAGTTGATGGGAGAATTAATTCGTTTTGTCTCGTCTCATGAAGTCGGGCACACTTTAGGATTGAGGCATAATTTTGGATCATCAAGTACTGTACCTGTGGATAGCTTACGTTCAAAAAAATGGGTGGAGGCGTTCGGACATACACCAAGTATAATGGATTATGCTCGTTTTAATTACGTGGCACAGCCCGAGGATAGTATTTCCCGTGTCGGTATATTTCCGCGTATCGGTGATTATGATATGTGGGCCATTCAGTGGGGGTATTCGCCAATGTGGAATGCTTATGATGAGGAAAGCGATCATTACGAATTGGAAAAATTGATTACAAAAGAGCGGGTTGCTGAGAATCCACGTTTATGGTTTGGTGACGGAGAAACAAGTAATGTTTCAGACCCGCGTTGCCAAACGGAAGACTTGGGAGATGATGCGGTTAAAGCCAGCTATTACGGAATTTTGAACTTAAAGCGCTTAGTTAAGAATTTGGAAGATTGGACTTACGAGTCAAATGATATTTATTCTTCAAATATTTCTTCTATGTATTCTGAGATCAGGAACCAATACTTGCGATATCTGGGACATGTAATTCGTAATATCGGAGGGAAGTTCAAAAACTACAAGACTATAGATGAAAGTGGCGATGTTTATACGGATGTTCCTAAGTCCAGACAGGTGAGGGCTTTGGATTTCATTGACAAAAATGTTTTCAATGAGCCTGTGTGGCTTATTGATGTGCCGTATATTAATCGGATATATCCCAATAAAAAGGATGTTACTGAGCTTATTGGGGTATATACAGTGAGAAATTTGCTTTCTAGAGGATATAATGATATGAATGATTCATATCCGTACAGTGAATTTTTACAGGATATGACGGATCGCTTATTTAAAAAGGTCTTTGCAGGAGGCCAATTGTCAGAATATGATCAGTTGTTGGAGTCAACTTACGTTACGACTTTATGTCGTTATTTTTCGTCCTCAAGTCCAGAAGGAAGCAATCGTAAATATACTATGTCTGCCTTGCGTGAACTCCGGGCAAAATTGTCTAAAGTTACAGCAGGTAACGAAAGCAAAAAAGCGCATATTGCATCATTGATTGATGTTATTGATCGAGCTTTGGTAATCAAGTAATTTTATAAAAATCAATATACAAATAGAGCGGTATCGCAACGAGATACCGCTCTATTTGTATATTGTTATTTTGTCAGGTTTTCATCTATTACTTTGAAGAATAAGACTAGCAATGATGCTTGCGTAATAGGGGGTGTTTTCAAGTTCTTCAATATTTATGGGCATTCTGTATTTCCAATAATGGTGTGGATTTGCAGGAATATTAATTTGCTCTTCTTCTGGCGAAATGGTTTTTAATTTTGAGAATAGGGCTAAATAATCTTGCATTGAAATTATGCAAAGCATGGACGGGGAATTTAAGTGGTCGCAAATAATTGCCTTTGCAATTTGTGGATTGATTTGGGGGGGAGCTTGTGTATCTTGTTTCAGTATTGATTTCCAAATATATTGCGCTGCCGTTTGATTTTCTTTCCACCAAAGTCTAAGTGGTGCCATGTCGTGTGTGTCAATTGAGCATACCGATAAATACGGGTATTGTTGAGTGTTCGCAATAGGGATTCCATATTGCTTGGGCATGCGTTGGATTTCAAGTGTGAGAATTTCTAATTCATTAAGGGTAGGCTGTACACAATCAGGAATCATACCGAGATCTTCAGCACATGCCAACATGCGACTTGCTTGTGTTATAGCCGGGAGTTTCTTCATTGCTTCTTTTCCCCAAAAATCATTGTGACGATAGTAGAAAAAATTATTATACAACTGATTATAAGCCTCTTGCTGTGACTGCGTAAGATTCGCGAATTGCATGGTTCTTTGTCCATCAATGCGAGGATGGTATAAGTTAGCATTTTGTGAATCTCTGATAAACAATACTTCAGTGACACAGTTTAGAAGCTCATTTCTTAGCGTTTCTGACTTAATATTTTCATATATTTTTCTTTGTGTGGACACGTCTTCCTTAAGTTGGTAGTATTGACCGATTTGTGTGAGATAGGGAATCAATTCCGGATGTTGTTTGACGTATGTGGGATAGAGTGTCGCATTGGTATGGCATGTGGGATCAAAATGAAATCCAAAATTTTTTATCTCGGATACAGTGTAAGGACATGCAGGGCGAAAAGACCCTAATATACCTTCTATTTGCTGGTATGGTATTTCCCATATTCTGAAAAAACCCAGTACATGATCAATTCTAAATGCGTCAAAATATTGATTCATGTGTTGAAGTCTTTTTTTCCACCATTCATATTGATCTTTTTCCATTTCTGGCCAATTGTAAGTGGGGAATCCCCAGTTTTGACCTTTTATAGCAAAGGCATCAGGTGGAGCTCCAGCTTGACTGTAAGTGTAAAAGAGGGTTGGATTTGTCCATGTTTCTACGCTATATTTGCTGACTCCAATAGGTAAATCTCCTTTTAGTACCATGTGGAGTTGTTGTGCCCGTTCTTTTACTTGTAACAGTTGTTGGTGTAGTATGTATTGGATGAAGTAGTAAAAAGTAATTTCATCTTGTACCGCAGGTGAATCTTTGGTATATTCATCAAATTTTTCTTTGTCGTAATTTTGCCATATCTTTTCCCAAGTATCATAGTGGGGGGACTGATATTTGTTGCAAAGGTATTTGAATGCTGCATATGGATGCAGCCAATAAGCATTTCGAGTAATGAAATCCTGATAGGAGTCAGATTTTATTATATTGAGTCGTTCTTCTTTATATAATTCTTTTAGAAAACGAATCTTGCAATTATAGGAAGCTTCATAGTCCATGAATTTTTTTTTGTTCAGCAATTTTCGCTCATGTTCAAATTTATGTCGTAGTTGAGGACTTCCAAGCGCATTACAGTTCGTATATAAAGGATGTAGAGCAAAGACGGAGATTCCACTATACGGATATGAATCTCTCCAAGTATGGGTTGAGTCCGTATCGTTTATAGGTAAAATCTGAATAAGTTTAATCGCACATTTTGCAGACCACTTTACAAGTTTTTCCAAATCTCCGAAATCTCCAACTCCCCAACTTTGCTCGCTTCGTAAGGAAAAAACAGGGATAACAATTCCAGCACCTTTCCATAAAGCGTAGTTTAGTCTTGGGCATATATGTTGGATTGTGCTTAAATTATGGTTGATATGGAAGCTTCGATTTTCTCCTTCTTCCCATATGATATGGCGCTTTTTTACTAATACAATTTTGTATTCGAATTGTTCAACAAAAGATGGAACGTCGAATACCCATTCGCAGGCGCGAATATGTTTTAATAATATTGGTTTTTGCCAATTATCAATGATGTTGGAGCATAAGGCCCATTTTCCAGCTTGAGGTGGAAGTGCAGATACATATATTTTGTGTTGACTACTTTTTTTTTCATCAACAATAGGGAGGAAACATTTTGTAAATGCTGATGATGAAAATACTTTTGAATATGTTGCATCAAACCATTCGTCCTGGATTGTTGTGTGTGAATTAGATGACGATAATTCAATAGAATGACAAAAAGATGGTTCACTATGAATTGTTGCATTATTTTCTTCAACAAAATAGTGATAATTGAATTCCTTTTCTATAATATCAAGGTCGGCAAACCATGTAAGTCCATCTTTGGTTTTTAGGCATATTTTCTGGCAAAAGGATGTTTTTATACAAACATTTTGTCCCCAATTTGTCTTGTAAAAGATTGAAATGTGTATTTTCATATATTTATTTTTTACTTCATCCAAAATTACAATAAAAAAAGTGTTTGAAAGGTATTAATAACAAAATGATTGTTCCAATGCTATTTTTTTTCGTAATATAAAAAATATGCAGAAAAAACTTTGTGTATTGTAAATTAACATAAAGCTCTAAAGCAGCAAAAGGAGAATAAGAGAGGTTGGAACGTAAACAGTTGGGAATGAGTAGATTTGCAC
>ERZ773200.796-NODE-796-length-30243-cov-15.453127_pt1 | contig 30243 bp, 29 predicted proteins | sample MGYA00581008_ERZ773200 | MGnify/ENA primary metagenome ERZ773200 (study PRJEB29015, sample SAMEA2737770) | human gut metagenome | biome: human gut; feature: human-associated habitat; material: faeces | place: China | collected 2012 ... | reverse complement strand
AGGCGGACAGCGAGGTACGAGCGAATTCCGCCGGACGGTTTCGACATGGCTGCCCCAGAAAGTGCACTTCACGGAGAAATTCCCCGCCCGTTCGCCACACGCCCCGCATTTTCACCCGCTTACCGCGGCAAAACGACAAAAAAGTACAGCACCCTCTTGCACTTCCTGCCGTTCTGTGCTATACTATTAAGGCAATACCGCACAAAGAGCGTCTGGCGACTTTGTACGGTATTGCCTTAAATTGTAAGAATACAAGGAAAATGTTTTCTCTAAGGAGGCATCACATATGGACGACAAGAAAATCGCACGCATCAACGAACTGGCGAAAAAATCCCGCACAGAAGAAGGGCTGACTCCTGCCGAACAGGAGGAGCAGAACGCTCTCCGGCTGGAGTACCGCCGTTCCGTCATCGGAAATCTGAAAGGACAGCTGGACAACACCGTTGTCATTCGTCCGGACGGTTCTTCCTACCGACCGGCAGACAAGGACAAGTCTAAAAAATAAAGGAAGCACTGCATAAAGCTTGTGCGGTATTGCCCTAAAAGGATCACAGCCGAAACTGACGGGGCAGGAACTCCCGCAGCTGGTATTCCCTATCTGCCAGCACCACGGGAAATTCCGGCGGACAGAATTCCGCCAGCACCTGTAAACAGGCTCCGCAGGGCGGACAGAACTGGGTGCGGGCATCTTCTTCCGTCATGCCGCCTACAATGGCGATTTTTCGGAACTGTCGGAATCCGGCAGAAACTGCCCCAAAAATCGCACTGCGTTCGGCACACACCGTCAGCGAATAGGACGCGTTTTCGATATTGCAGCCGGAAAAGCACTGTCCCTCCGCAGTAACCAGCACAGCTCCCACCTGAAAATGGGAATAGGGAGCATAGGCGTTTCTGCGGGCAGACAGAGCCTGCTGCAACAGTTCAGCATTATCAAAAGTGCTCATATCTGACATTGATTTTCCCTCCGGTATAACAAAAGCGAAGCCTTCGAAAAGGCTTCGCTTTCCAGTATTTAAAAAATTGAAAGCAGCTGATAAACGGCTTACTTCTGGATCATTGCCAGTGTGTCGCGAGCGATCAGCAGTTCCTCGTTTGTCGGGATTACCCAGACTTCTACCTTGGAATCCGGTGTGGAGATCTTCTTCAGCTCGCCCTTGAAATCGTTGGCAGCCTTGTCGATCTTGATACCCAGATATTCCATGTTCTCGCAGACTTCCTCACGGCAATTCGGTGCATTTTCGCCGATACCGCCGGTGAAGATCACAGCGTCCAGACCGTTCATAGCTGCGGCATAGGCACCGATGTCCTTCTTGATGTCGTATACCAGCATATCCTTTGCCAGTGTTGCACGCTTGTCGCCTGCTTCTGCTGCTGCGGTGATGTCGCGGAAGTCAGAGGACTTACCGGAAATACCCAGCATACCGGACTTCTTGTTCATGTAGGTGTCCATTTCGGAAACGCCGAAGCCGTGCTTGCCTGCAACATAGGTAACAGCAGACGGGTCAACGGCACCACAGCGGGTACCCATCAGTACGCCGTCCAGCGGTGTGAAGCCCATGGTGGTATCTACAGACTTGCCGTCCTGTACTGCGGTAATGGAAGAACCATTGCCCAGATGACAGGAAACTACCTTCAGATCCTTCAGGTCCTTGCCCATGATTTCTGCCAGCTTGGCAGTGACAAAGCGGTGAGAAGTGCCGTGGAAGCCATACTTACGAACATGGAACTGCTCGTAATCCTCATACGGGAAGCCGTACATGAATGCTTTCTGCGGAATGGTCTGGTGGAATGCGGTGTCAAAAACAACCACCTGCGGCACGTTCGGCAGGATCTTGCGGCAAGCCCACAGAGCCAGTGCATGACCGTGGTTATGTACCGGAGCCAGTTCGCGGAGTTCGTCGATCTTTTCGATGATCTCATCGGTAACCAGAGTGGTCTTGGTGAACACTTCTGCACCCTGTACTACACGGTGCCCAACTGCGGAAATTTCGTCCATGCTGGAGATCACAGCACCCTCGCCGGTAGTCAGCGCGTCTACCAGACAGGAAAATGCTTCTGCATGTGTCGGGAAATCGCAGTCCTTTTCCACCTTTACGCCGGAAGCGGTCTTGTGGCTCAGGTGACCATCGATACCGATACGGTCGCAGTTGCCCTTTGCGATGACAGACTCATCTTCCATATTGATGAGCTGATACTTCAGTGACGAGCTTCCTGCATTGACAACAAGAATAATCATAGGAAAATTTCTCCTTTTTCATTTTTGCGGCACCTGTCGGAACACATCGGAAAAGCAAAGGCAATACCGCACAAACCCTGCCGCCGGCAGAATCTATTTGCTTTTCCGATATGTCCCCGAAGCAGTCCTCTGCCGCTGACATCATTTTTCGGACGCTATTGAGTCCTCATATATTATTATAAGCTTTTTTGCAAAAATTGCAAGGGGTTTCCGCAAATTCCCCGACCAATCATGCAATTTTCTCATTTTCTACAGCTTTTCGGGAGGTTCATACATGAAAATCAGTGGAATTATCTGTGAATACAATCCCCTGCACAACGGACACCTGTATCATCTGGAACAGGTTCGCCGCGGCGGTGCAGAGGGGATCGTTGCCGTCATGAGTGGCAATTTCGTCCAGCGTGGTGATGCTGCCCTGCTGGACAAGTTCACCCGTGCCCGTCTTGCCATTGAGGGCGGTGTCGATCTGGTGCTGGAACTGCCGGTGCCCTATGCTCTGGCTCCGGCGGAGAACTTCGCCATGGGCGGCGTGGCACTTCTGACGGCTCTGGGGAATGTGCAGGAGATCTCTTTCGGCAGCGAGTGCGGGGACATTCACCTGCTCTCACAGGCGGCACAGGCGTGTCAGGTCTGCAAGACAGACTACGCCGACGTCATGGACGATTTTCTCCGTTCTGGCTATTCCTATCCGGAGGTGCTCTCCCAGATGGTCGGGCAGCTCTACGGGGAAGAAACAGCTACCGTGCTCCGCAGCCCCAACAACACCCTTGCCATTGCCTACCTCAACGCCATTGAAGAAATGGACAGTCCCCTGCAGCCCATGACCATTCCCCGCAAAGGAGCCGGACACAACAGCAGTCAGTCGGCACCGGACGGCACTGCCAGTGCTACCTATATCCGGCAGTTTTTTGCGGAGGGCGGCGACTGCCGGCGAATGATGCCCTCTTATGCATGGCATGCCCTGCGGGAAGCAAAACAGAACGGACACATCGCCTCTATGGAATATCTGGAACGGCTCATTCTGTACAAACTGCGTACCACCGATGCAGACGATCTCCACGACATTGCCGAGATCGGACAGGGACTGGAGCACCGTCTGTACAAGGCAAAGCGTTCCGCTTCGCTGGAAGAACTGTTACAGGCGATCCGCACCAAACGCTATCCCATGGCACGGCTGCGGCGGATCCTGCTGCACATTCTGCTGGACATCCGCACGGCAGACATCCAGAATTATCCGGCATACGGTCGGATTCTGGCGTTCAACGACACCGGACGGGAGATCCTGCGGGATTCCAAGAACAAGCGGCTGCTGCCCTTTTCCCACTCGCTGGCGGAACTGGCTCACACCAGTCCGGAGGCAGGACGCTGTGCGGCACTGGAATCACAGGCAACCGACATCTACCAGCTGGCACGGCCGGTCATCGGACAGGGAGAATCCGATTTCCGGCGAAAGATCGTCACCTCCGGCGGTTCTCACCACGCGGAGGAGGAGAAGTAAGGGCAGATGCTGCCCAAACATTTTTACGTGTGTTCAAGAGGGACACAAGGGAAGAAGTATTATATCATGGCAAAAGTATCCAAAAAGCAGTTGGGACGGCGGAGGAGAACCGCATTGCTTCTGCTTCTAGCACTGATCGCGGCAGCAGTCTACCTGCTCTTTTTCCGGTCAGACAGCAGCAGAAACGTTCCCACAAAAGAAACCACCGCCGTACTGCAAAGCACGGCAATGACAGAAACGACTACTACCGAGGAGATCGGCGTGCTGTATCAGGGCACCATTCCGGTACAGACAGAACTCACCGTTCCCACCGAGCCGGCAGTGCTGACGGCTTCGCAGGTGGAACTGGACGCACAGCCGGTCCTGCAAAATCCGGAACTGCCTACCGGCTGCGAAGTGACCGCACTGACGGCAGCACTGAACTATCTGGGCTACCCCGTGGACAAGCTCACCATGGCAGACCAGTATCTCACCCGTGCCGAACCCTATCAGGCAACATTCGGGGAAGCCTTTATCGGCTCGCCCCATGATGCCAACGCGTGGGGCTGTTATGCACCGGTAATCGTGGAAACCGCACAGAAATACCTTGACGAACAGGGCGGCGGCGAGGTGGCACAGAATCTCACAGGCTGTTCCCTGAAGACGCTGCTGTGGGAAGTGGCCAACGGCAATCCGGTCATCACGTGGGTGACAATCAACCTCACCAGCCGCGTGGAAGAACGCTACTACTGGACAACGCCCAAGGGAGAAGATGCGGTATTCCTCATCAACGAACACTGCGTTCTGCTCTGCGGCTACGACCTGAACGCCAATACGGTTACCGTCTGCGACCCGCTGGAGGGCAAAATCCAGTACGACATGGACAAGTTCGAGAACCGCTACCAGCTGGTCTATCAGCAGGCAGTGGTGCTCCGGAAGCCGGAGAGCCTGACGGGGACAGAAACGGAAACGGAAACGACGGAAATGTTTGTGCAATAAGAACCTGTCTTCACAAGCGTATACACGTGTCTTTTCGGCAAATTTTGTTGCATACTGCGTGAAAAATACTTGCCGGGCGACAGCCCGCCTGCGTATTTTTGCCTTGTCTGCAACAAAATTATGCTCGAAAATCCACATATATTTCTTGTGAAGACAGGTTCTAAAAACCAATCTCGCAACAGGAGGTATGCCCTATGGCGTATATGCCCGCACTCTCTTATGAAGCCATTGCAGACGGCTTGACGGTCTGCACCAGTTCGCTGCACCGGTTCGGCACAGATGCGGTGCTGCTGACGGAATTTTCCGGTTATCGGCAAAAAGACCGCGTCTGCGACTTCGGCACCGGCTGCGGCATTATCCCCATGCTGATGCAGCGGCAGGCTCCCCCGCAGGAGATCTACGGCGTGGACATTCAGCCGGAGGCGATCCGGCAGATGTGTCTGGGCATTGCCGAAAGCACAGCCGTACAGTCTGTCCTGCACCCTGTCTGTGCCGACCTGAAGAATCTGTGGGAAGATGCTCCGGCGGGACAGCTGGATCTGGTCACCTGCAATCCGCCGTACAAGGCATATCAGGCAGGCATTGAAAGCCAGCTGACGGCACAAAAAATTGCACGGCACGAGATTTTGTGCAACATCTATGACATCTGCCGTTCGGCAAAGCGGCTGCTGAAATTCGGCGGGCGGCTGTGCATCTGCAACCGTCCGGAACGGCTGGCGGACTGCATCGATGCCATGCGGCAAAACGGCATTGAACCAAAGCGGCTGCAATTCGTGGCAAAGAATGCCGATGCCCAGCCCTGGCTGTTTCTGCTGGAGGGAAGAAGCGGCGGAAAGCCGTTTCTGAATGTGCTGCCTCTGCGAATCGTCGGGGACGGCAGCGGCGTGACAACACGGCTCGAAAAGACAATGCCGGTATGATCTGCACTGCGTAACGGTTAAATTGTTGCTTGTACCATACAAAGCTTGTGCGGTATTGCCCTAGAAATCGTATCAGAACACATAGAAATTGTATTAGAAACCCGCTGTTTATTTTTGCTATAATGAGATATGAAACCGGCTCTAAGGCAATTACTTTTTTGACATCACAGGAGGAACTATCCTTATGAGAAAACACAATCCGATCTACAAGCGGGCGTTGATGCTGGCGGTGCCGATGATGATCCAGAACGGCATCACCAACATGGTCAGTCTGGTGGACAACATCATGGTCGGCAGTCAGGGCACGGAAGCGATGACTGCCGTTTCCATTGCCGGTCAGCTGATCTTCGTATTCAACCTCGCCATTTTCGGTGCCCTTGCCGGTCCCGGCATCTACGGGGCACAATATTACGGACAGCGGAACATGCACGGTTTTCAGAGCACGTTCCGCATCAAGCTCTGGCTCAGTCTGGCATGTCTTATCGGCGGACTGCTGGTCTTTCTGCTGGGGGACGAGTCTTTGATCGGGCTATACCTCCACGGAGAAAGTGCCACCGTGGACTCCGCCCTCACCATGACCTATGCCAAGCAGTACCTGCACATCATGCTGCTGGGGCTGCCGTTCTTTGTGGTGACACAGGTCTATGCCACCAGCCTGCGGGAAACCGGCAGCAGTGTCAAACCCATGGTGGGCGGCGTGGCTTCAGTAGTCGTGGACATCGTACTGAACTATCTGCTCATTTACGGCAACTGCGGCATGCCCAAGCTGGGCGTTCGCGGAGCAGCCATTGCCACCGTGCTGGCACGTGTTACTGAAATGAGCATTGTCATCATCTGGGCACACCTCTGCCGGAACAAACACGTGTTCTTGAAAGGCATCTACCGCACCCTCCGCGTTCCCAAGGAACTGGCGGGAAAGGTACTCCGCAAGGGCATGCCCATTTTCTGCAACGAACTGCTCTGGTCTGCCGGTCTGGCTGCCCTGACACAGTGCTATTCCACCCGCGGGCTGGAAGTGGTTGCCGGACTGAACATCTCCAACGCCATCTGTAACCTGCTGAACGTGGTATTCGTGGCACTGGGTTCTGCGGTGGGAATTCTCATCGGGCAGACGCTGGGGGCTTCGGAATACGAGAAAGCCAAGAAGGATTCGTTCAGCCTGATGTGGTTCACCGGTGCAGTCTGTCTGCTGCTGGCGGCGATCCTGATCTCCGTTTCCGGCGTGTTCCCCAAGGCATACGACACCACCGCAGAGGTACGGAACTACGGCCGCTGGTTTATCACCATTACCGCGGTGTTCTTCCCGATACAGGGTTTCCTGAACGCCCTGTACTTCACCCTGCGTTCCGGCGGAAAAACGATGATCACCTTTTTGTTTGACAGCGTCTTTACATGGGTGATCCCGATTCCCGCTGCCCTGCTGATGTGTCACTTCACCTCGCTGCCGATCCTGGGCATTTATGCCATTGTACAGGCGGCGGATATTCTCAAGGTGGTGATCGGGTATATCCTGATTCAAAAGGGTGTATGGATCAGCAATCTGGTAGAGGAGATGCAGTAACCGGCATTTTCAGGAAACAACACCCCAAGACCGTCTTTTCCAAAGGCGGTCTTTTTTCTGTTCTTTCTGCATAGAATGGCAAAAATTGAGGAAGCAGCACCGTGTTTCCCGCACCCCACACAGAAAGGACGAATTGCCATATGTGCACATCATCTGCCGGACTGCCGCCGGAATTATCTCAAACGGAACTCCCTGTCGTCGCCCTTGCAGGCATGCCCAATGTGGGAAAATCCACCGTATTCAACGCCCTCACCGGCATGCACCAGCACACCGGAAACTGGGCGGGAAAAACCGTTGCCAGTGCCGTGGGGACAGTCACCTGGAACGGGGAATCGCTCCTGCTGGCAGATCTCCCCGGCACATACTCGCTCCGTGCCCGCAGTGCCGAGGAGATCGTGGCACGGGATTTTCTCTGCTTTGCAGAGCCGGATGCCGCGGTAGTGGTCTGTGATGCCACCTGTCTGGAACGGGGGCTGCTGCTGGTCATGCAGGTGCTGGAAACCTGCCCCCGCACTCTGCTCTGTGTCAACCTGCTGGACGAAGCCGAAAAGCGGCAGATCGCCATTGACCTGCCGCAATTGGAACAGCTGCTGGGCATTCCTGTGGTGGGCATGGCTGCCCGCAGCGGCACCGGACTGCCGGAATTCCAACAGCGGCTGTTCGACCTCCTGCACCAGCCGGCACCGCAGCCGCTGCCGTGTCCCGTTCCGGAACAGCTGGAACAGCCATTGGAGCAGATCCAGAACGAACTGCCGGAAAACCTCTGCGGGCTTCAGCGGGAATGGACTGCCAGACGTTTGTTGGAGCCAGAGCCGGAACTGCACGAAAAAATTGCCGCCCACGGGAATATTTCCTTGGAAATCCCTGCACTGTCCGATGCACTGGAACAGACGTGGAAGCAGTACTCCCCCGAAGTCTGTGCCGATGCCATGATCGCCGCCATTGTCCGACACAGCGAAGCTCTCGCTGCCCAGACTGTACACCAGCCGGAACAGACCGATGCCGCCGACCGCCGCCTTGACCGGATTCTGGCGGGAAAGTGGGGCATTTTGGTGATGCTGCTGTTGCTGGGGCTGGTGCTCTGGCTCACCATTGTGGGGGCAAATTATCCCTCGGCATGGCTCTCCGCCGGCTTTTCCCATTTACAGGGCTGGCTCTCTCTGCTGCTGGAAACCATACATACGCCCCACTGGCTGCACGGTCTGCTGATCGACGGCATCTACAACGTGCTGACCTGTGTCATTGCAGTCATGCTGCCGCCTATGGCGATTTTCTTTCCCCTGTTCACCCTGCTGGAGGATTTTGGCTATCTGCCCCGTGTGGCGTTTCATCTGGATAAACCGTTTCAGCGTGCCTGTGCCTGCGGCAAACAGGGACTGACCATGTGCATGGGCTTCGGCTGCAACGCTGCCGGCGTGACCGGCTGCCGCATTATCGACTCCCCGCGGGAACGGCTGATCGCCATTCTCACCAACAACTTTATCCCCTGCAACGGCAGATTCCCCACCATGATCACCTGTATTTCCCTGTTTTTCGCCGCCGGCAGCGGGCTGTGCCGTTCTGTCAGTTCTGCCCTGTTGCTGCTGGGGCTGATATTGCTGGGTGTTTTTGTCACATTCGCTGTGTCCCGTCTGCTGTCACATACCATTCTGCGGGGTGTGCCGTCCTCCTTTACGCTGGAACTGCCGCCGTACCGCAAGCCCCAGTTCGGCAAGGTGCTGGTGCGTTCGCTGCTGGACCGGACGATTTTTGTGCTGGGCAGAGCCTGTCTGGCAGCGGCACCGGCAGGAGCCGTGATCTGGTGCTTCACCAACTGCCATATTGGCGGCGGCTCCATTTTTGCACACTGTGCGGCACTTCTGGACACACCGGCACAATTCATCGGACTGGACGGCGTAATTCTGCTGGGGTTCCTGCTGGGATTTCCGGCAAATGAAATTGTCCTGCCCATTATCTGCATGGGCTACACCGCCGGCAACGCCCTCGCCGAGATCACCGACTTGAGCCGCATTCACGAGATCCTGACGGCAAACGACTGGACGGCTGCCACCGCCCTGTGCATGCTGCTGTTTTTGCTGTTTCATTTTCCCTGTTCCACGACCCTCCTGACCATTCACAAGGAAACCGGCAGCTGGAAGTGGACACTGGCGGCGTGGGGGATCCCCACCGCTGTGGGAATCCTGCTGTGCGGCGTAGTGCACTGGACGGCAGTACTTCTGGCTTATATTTGTAAAATTTTGTAAATCAAATACAACTGCATATCTCCGCGGATTCCGGATACACTATAGGCAACGCGGCATAAAGCTTGTACGGAAGATGCGTCGGCAGATTTCGTGCAAAGCCGTCAGGCGGGCTTTGTGCCGCATTGCCTATTCAACGCGGCAAATTTCTGCCGCCGGCTGCCGGTTCTTCTGCCGCACACGGAGAACCATCGGAGCAGTCCTGTGTGCGGAGAAACGGAGAACACCATGTCCAAGCAGAATCAGAGCCAGAACCGTCAGCAGCAGCAGAGCCAGAATCGCCAGAACCAGCAGGCACAGCAGAAGCAGAACCAGTCTGCCCAGAACTGCCGGAACCAGCAGGGCGACGACGATGACGACTGTGGCTGCGGCTGCGGCAGATAACTTCTGAGTTTCGGTTTTATAAAACAGAAAACAGGACAGCTTTTCCCTGCGGAATTGCTGTCCTGTTTTTTATGGCATGCTGCCTTTTTTATGTACTTAAAATTTCGTCCCAGCTTTTGGGAATCCCAGCTCCCCGATACGCACAGTACAGCATCAGATAGAATGCATCTGTGGCATCGATCTTACTGTTGCCGTCGCAGTCTGCCGCTGCCGCCTGCGACATGGACAAACCGGAAGCATAGCCCACGGCATCTTGTGCCTGTGCCAGCAGGGACTGGAACACATCGGTGGCATCTACACTGCCGTTCCCGTCTACATCGCCCAGCAAAAACAAAGGCTCTGCGGTTTCCTTGGCGTAGATATACTGAGAATACTGTACCAGCCCTTCCCGTTCCAGTCCGGCAAAGAGATTGGCGGCGGCATTGTCCACCTCTGCCTGTGTGGCATCTTCCGGCAGGGCTGCCGCTTCGGCATAGGCTGCCTGATACAGCGGATCTGCATCGGCGGCAGGCTTGCCGTAAGACATGGCGGCATTCCACTGTGCCCAGTTGACCGCGGTGTCCTGTTCCCGCACGATTGCTTTCATTGCAGCGTTGCCCAGATTGGAATAGGGCTTTTTGCCGCTGCTGTTTTGCCACTGCTTCACGTCAACCATATCGATCCATGTGTCGCCGCTGCAAATAAACGTCTGCCCCGACTGGATCGAGCAGTGGCGTTCCAGCGTTTCCGTGGAGTTGGACTCAAACGAAAGCCAGAGTTTTTCCCTGCTGCCCTTTTCCTTTCGCAGTTCCAGCACAACCGAAAACCGGTCGCCCTTTTGCAGCATTACATTTTGTGCTGCCAGTGAAATGTTCTTATAGCCGCCGTACTGCACTGTGCCCTGTTTGCTGCAAAGCTTCGTGCCGTCTACAGGGGACTGGGCGTTATTTTTCAGCCGGTACACCGAAATGGTATACCACCCGCCCTGAGAATTGTTCGATGTCATGGGAAACATGACTTCTGTCAGCCTGCCGGACTTTTCCGCAGTGAACACATTGGCTGCGGCAGAAAAGTTTACATTGGCATAGGAAACACTGCCGTCGTACTGATAGCGTGCAACGGGCGTGCTGTCCTGCGTCATCTGAAACCGTGCCGCTTCGCAGAGAGAAGCTTCCTCATAGGACAGCCAGAAGTAGCCGCCGCCAACATCATCTGCCCCCCAGCTGTTCCGCACCAGCCACGCCCCGTCCGACTTGGGCTGACAGCTTTTTTGGAAATTCTCTCTGGAATAGTTATCGTCCCAGCCCACCAGCAGAACCGCATGGTCAGCATCTCCGGTGCCGTGCCGCTTCTGGTAATAGGCAATGGAGTCCCCGTTGTCAAAAAATATGCCCTTGGAATAGAACGATGCACTGACGGCACCGCTTTCCATGAGCCACTGCTTGATGACAGTCCGCCCCGCGGTGTCCACCTGCTGCAAGAGGTCGGAGCTCTGCATGCGGTAGTAGGCGTTATACCGCTGGTACTCGGAATAGCCCTGTGACCAGTCGTCCATGGAGGCGAACTGTTCCAGCTGAGGGCCGATGCCTGCCGCCAGTCCATAGCCCGCAATGGTGGGATTGCCGCCGCTAATACCCTTGTTGTCCATGGTGATATAGTCGCCGCTGGTGAGGTCGCCTACCAGCAAATGATTGGTAAAGGGATACCAGCCCAGTGCCGCTTCGGAGAAGTTCAGTTCGCCGCTGCTGTCTTTCCACGATTCCGGAATGTCCAGCCCCTGTTTCATGATGTTGGACTCACAGGAACCCAGTGCCGCATACGCCCAGCAAAGACCTGTGGAGCCCTGATCTTTGACAGAAGTGACATAACTGCTGCCGTCCACGTCCAGCAGGCTATAGGAAGACGGCAGCGAGCCGGCTCCACGCAGGCTTTCTTCTGCCTCGTCGTCTGTGACCTCCGGTGTGTCCGGTTGTGCCGGCTCATTCGCCGGCACCAGCAGCCCGTCGTTCTGTTTCCACGTTTCTTCCAGAACCTCCGGCATGTCCGGCTCCGCCGCCGCAGGAAGCTGTCCCCACGGCAAACAGCTGATGACACACAGCAGCGAAATCACAGCACGCCGCCAGTACGTCCATTTTTTCCTCATATATTCCTCCTGCCATTCCGGCAATGTGTACGAAATTTTGTATACGATATTATCAATTATAGCACATTCCGCCAGAGATGTCAAAGGCAATACCGCACAAAGCTTGTGCGTAAGGTGCGTTGTCAGATTTTTCGGCAGATTGCGTGCAAAGCCGTCAGGCGGGCTTTGTGCGGTATTGCCTTATGATTCCTGCACGGCATCGTACAGTTCGCTTTTCCGGTAGCCGGTTTCTGCGGCAACGGTTTTGCATGCCTGTGTCAGCTTCTGCCCGTCCGCCACACAGCGGCGTACCTGCTCCACAGCTTCTTCCAGCGTGACGCTCTCCGCCTTCTGGGGCACCGCACCGGCAACGACCAGCACGTATTCCCCGCGGGGCGGCGTGTTTTCATAATAGGCAATGGCTTGTGCAAAGGTGGTCAGCTGCACTTCCTCGTGAATCTTCGTCAGTTCCCGACAGAGGGACAGGCTTCTGTCCCCGCCGAACACTGCCGCCATATCTGCCAGTGTCCGGCAAAGCTTATGGGGAGCCTCGTAGAAGATCATGGTTCGCTGTTCGTCCCGCAGCTGTTCCAGATGTGCCGCCCGCTGGTTCCGGTTCACGGAGAGGAACCCCTCAAAGGCAAACCGTGAGGTATGCTGTCCGGAGATCGCCAGTGCTGCAATGGCTGCCGACGGTCCGGGGACTACTTCCATAGGCACACCCAGCTGATGACAAAGCTGCACCAGCGGCTCACCAGGGTCGGAAATGCAGGGCATTCCTGCATCTGTGACCACGCCGCAGGATTCCCCTGCGAGGATCCGGTCGGCAATGCTCTGTGCCACTGTCAGCCCGCTGTGTTCGTGGTAGCTGACAATGGGTGTGTGAATATCATAGTGGGAGAGCAGCTTGCGGGTGACACGGGTGTCCTCCGCCGCCAGAAAGTCCACCTCGCCCAGCAGCCGCAGCTGCCGCATGGTGATGTCCTCCAGATTGCCGATGGGCGTGCCGATGATGTATAGTGTACCACTCATGTTGAAACTCCTTTTGCCTCAGAAAAACTGTTTCATTTCCAGAATATCGTGCACATGCACCGTTGCCGTCGCACAGATCTGCTGCCATGCCGCCGGATTGGCTGCATCATACACCCCCACGGTGAAAAATCCGGCAGCCCTGGCACATTGCAGAGCGTGGAGAGAATCCTCTGCCACAGCGATCTGCCGTCTGCCCAGATGCAGCTTCTGTGCCGCCAGCTGAAAGATCTGAGGCTGGGTCTTGGGAGCACCAGCCTCCTGCTCGGTGAGCAGAAATGCCAGCCGTTCCCATACATGAAGCCGTTTCAGTGCCGCTTCTGCCAGTTCGCCGTAAGTCGCCGTGGCAACGCCATAGACGATCTGCTGGCTGTCCAGCCAGTCCAGCAGTTCCATGACATGAGGTTTCAGCGGCAGCAGTTCCCGATACTCCTGTGCAACGGTATCTGCCACCTGCTGTGCAAACTGTTCCGGTGTGACCGGCAAGTGGAACTCCTCCACGAAATAGCGGGAGAATTCTTCAATGGACATTCGCTGTACCGTTTCGGACAGGTTGTCCGGCATTTCTTTGCCGTAGTAGTCCATGATCTTCTTGTCCACCTGCCGCCACATGCTGCCGGAATCCAGCAGCGTGCCGTCCAGATCGAAAATGACGCCCTGTAGGGTGTTGTGTTCCATGGTGTTGCGATTTCCTTTCGTGGGAAAGGCAACACCGCACAGAGCCTGCATGACGGCTTTGCACGGTATTGCCTGAGGTTTGTTTCCCGATTACAGCTTTTCGAACCGCGGCTGGTTATCGTGTGCCGTGCCGGTAAAGATCGACTTCGGCATTGCCCAGATGCTGCCGTCCTGCTCCTTGCGGTAAACTACCAGTTCTTCCTGTGTTTCTGCGTGGCGGACGGAGGTCTGGAGCAGTTCGCAGACAGAGCCGTCCAGTACATCGCGGTATTTTGCACCGGCTTCCAGAACCGTAGGCTCCGGTACGGCAACTGCTGCTGCTTCCGGTTCGGTCTGGTTGACAATATCGTCCTCGACCAAAATCATCGAGGAGAACGGTGCCATGCGGATCCATGCACCGCCGTTTTCTACCTGCACCGGCTGACCGCTGATGACATCGACCAGCGAGGGCACGTGGGTGCCAAAGCGGAATTCGCTGGGGCAGTCCTCCAGATTCAGTGCCACGTAAACGGTTCTGCCGTCCTGCTCCTTGGCGAACAGCAGCTGACGGTTCCGGACTTCCACAGTGTAGTAGGAGCCGGTACGCAGTGCCGGATATGCGTGGTAGATTCTGCCCAGCTTTACCAGATGCCGGTACAAGTCCAGATTGCCGCTGCGGTTCAGGTCGTCCAGATCCAGACAAGGCCGCAGACCGTCATCGGAATTGTTCTCGTGTCTGCCCATGACACCGTATTCACTGCCGTAGTATATCGACGGAATGCCCGGCATGCAGTACATCAGCGTATAGCACAGGGGCAGATACCGCTGGTCGCACAGGGTGCTTGCCAGACGGTTGACATCGTGGTTGTCCACAAAGTTGTACAGAGCCACGCCCTGATAGATGCCGCCGTTGCCGAACTGGCGGTTGATGCTGTAGTTGATCTCGAAATAGTTCTTGTCGTTGTGGGAAGAATAGATGCCCTTATAGCACTCGTAGTTGGTCACGCTGTCCAGCATTTCCGGATTTGCCCAACGCTTATAGTCGCCGTGAATGATCTCACCCATGAGCCAGAATTCCGGATTGCGTTCCTTGCAGAAGTTGTGGATCCGGCGGAAGAAGTCGAAGTCCACACAGTCTGCGGCATCAAAGCGAATACCGTCGATATGGAACTGATCCATCCACATGCCCACGGCATCGATGAGGTAATCGCATACGTGCCAGTTCCGCAGATTCAGCTTGACCAGATTATAGTAGCCGTTCCAGCCCTCGTACCAGAAGTTGTCGCCGCAGGGGCTCTGACCGCCGAAGTTCAGACCGGCAAACCAGTCGCAGTACTCCGAAGCCTGTCCCTTTTCCTGTACGTCCTTGAACGCCCAGAAGTTCCGTCCCACGTGGTTGAACACGCCGTCCAGAATCACGCGAATGCCGTTCTTGTGCAGTTCGTCGCAGATGTGGGCAAACATTTCGTTGGTGCCCAGCCGGCGGTCGATCACACGGTAATCGGTGGTGTCATAGCCGTGTTCCACAGATTCGAATACCGGTCCGAAGTAAACGGCATCAACACCCAGTTCTTTCAGATGCGGGATCCAGTCCAGCACCTTTTCCAGCCGGTTCACCGGTTCGCCGCCCTCGTTGCACTTCGGTGCTCCGCAGAAGCCCAAGGGATAGATGTGATACATCACTGCGTTTTCGTACCAATTCATTTTTATTTCCTCCTACTCCTATTATCTATCACAAACAGGGCAATTTCCCTGTTGGAGTTCTTTAGGCAATACCGCACAATCTTTGTGCGGTATTGCCTTTAAAGCCTGTTCAGGCTCCTATCACTTCACAGACCCTTCCAGATAATACGTTGCTTCCATATCCGCCACGTTGACTGCCAGAGCCAGCGGAAACATTTCCAGTGCTCTGCCCACGCTGTTCTTGTCCTCGTTGCCGGAAAAGCCCATGTGATAGCGAATGGCAAAAGCTTCGTCACGGGTCAGCCGCATAAAGCTTTGAATCATGTACACGGATTTTTCCCCGTGCCCATAGGGCAGGGTATCCCGCACGGTATAGTAGGGCACCTTTTCCCACACGCCCTGCTCATTCTTGGCGTTGCGATAGTCCACGGCATAAAAGCCAACCTTGCAGATGTCGTGGAGCAGTGCCGTCACAGCAATGGTTTCCGGTGTATAGTCCATGCCGTACAGTTCCTTGGTGCGGGGACGGTTCAGATAGTCTTTCAGGCACTCGTACACATTCAGACTGTGTTCCACCAGCCCGCCCTCATATGCCCCGTGAAATCGGGTGCTGGAGGGGGCAGTAAAGAAATCGCTGGCATCAGAGTCCAGCCATTCCAGCAGCCGGTCTGCTCCCCGCCGCTGGATATTTTCCTGATAAACGGCAATAAATTCTTCTCGTTTCGTCACGGCATTTCCCGCCTTTCTATACTCTGTTGTATATTATACCACACATTCAAGAAATTGGCAAGCGTTCCGCGAAAAACTTCCGTTAAAACGATTTCTAAATCATGAAAAAGCCGGTTTGCCACTTGACAAACCGTACGAAAAATGGTATCATAAAAATAAAGAAGGGCACACCGGTAGACGGTCTGCTCCCACATAAGTTATGTAAATAACCGCCGTGTCTTGCAGGATGTGGGCGGTTATTTCTTTTTATATGCTAAGTAAGCAAGGATAACTCTTAAAACACTGCTAAGAACATTTACTGCAAATGCAATCATATCCAGTATCACAAAGCATCACCTCCCACTATTTCATAATTAAATAGAAATGAAATGTGGGAGCAGAAGTAAACCGCCATACCGTTTTTGGTATGCCCTAGAGTTTCATTGTAACATAAAGCGTACTTTTTGTCAAGATTTCAATGAAAATTTACTATAGGCAATACCGTTTCCCATGCAGTCCCCCGCCTTGCGTTTCCCGCCAAAATGTGCTATACTACTATAGTAAGTCCATACTAACTAAAAAAGGAGAACCGCTATGACAAATACAAAGATCAAACCGGAACTGAACGGCGTGGCAGAAACCATGCTGCTGACTTTTTATGCAAGAGCCCAGTACTCGAAATCCCCGAGGCATGCCTTTTATGATGCCAAGGCGGTGGAGCTGGTGGAACGGCTGGACTACGATTTTTCCAAGGCTTCCAGGGACGTTGCCATGGGCAGCGGCACCATTGCCAGAACCATTGTATTTGACGAACTGGTGCAGGCATTTTTGCAGAAACACCCCGATGCAACGGTGGTGAACATTGCCTGTGGGCTGGACACCAGAGTGTACCGCATGGACACCGGAAAGTGCACATGGTACAACCTCGACCTGCCGGAAACCATTCGCGTCCGCGACCAGATCTTTCAAGAACAGGGACGCATCTCCACGGTGGGCAAGTCCGTACTGGATCCCACGTGGCACAAGGACATCACCCAACGCGGCACCATGCTGTTCGTCATTGAGGGGCTGTCCATGTACCTCCAGCCGGAAGAAGTGGCACAGATGCTCCGCATCATTCACGACAACTTCGACAACGCCTATGTGATGATGGAAACCACCTCGCCGTTCTGGGTGCGGAAGCAGTCCATTGAAAAATCGGTACAGGGCACCGGTGCAATTTTCACATGGGGTGTGAACCGGTTCTCCGAGATGCAGGACATTGCCCAGGGATTCCACAGCGTGAAAGACGACAATATCCTCCGCGGCATGGCGAAGCTGTACCCCGCCTACCGGCTGATCTCATGGCTGCCGGTGGTGAAGAACATGGCAGAGAAAATTCTGATCTTTCAAAAGAATTAAGGAAACACTATTTCCACACTTCTCCCGCGTTTTCCACAGCACTTTCAACAACTTGTGGAAAACAAAAACCGTGGTTTTTTGCGTATCCTTTCGAATTTATGACAAACATTGCACAATTTACGGGGATCCGGCACCAACACCCTGTGCAAAACTCGCCGGATCGTAACCAGTTTGTAACTGGTTTTCCCCTGTGTTGTGGAAAACTGTGTTGAAAAGTTGGGGAAATACCGGTGAAAGATCCTGTCGATTCTGTAAAATTCGCGGAATTTCGCAGATTTTACAGTCGTGGAAATGTGGAAAGAGAATATTTCGCGGAATGTGGGAAATCCTAATTCTGCGAGGCATTGAAGCACATTCCTGCAAAATGGAATGCATTTCTTCTTCGCGACTTTCAAAAACGAGGTGAGATCCATGAAAAACTATCGATTTCTGGCACTGCCTATGGCAATGCTCCTGATCGGCAGTGCATTCACCGGCTGTGGCAGTAAGAATGACAGTTCCGCCGGTGATTCCACAAGCACTTCTGCCACAGATACCAGCCGCGAAGACGGCGGCGTGATGAGCGATGTAGAGGACGGCGTGCGGGATATTGTCACCGATGCAGGCGATGCGGTACGTGATGCCGGCGATGCAGCGGGCGACGCCGTCAAGGATGCAGGGGACGCTGCCGGCGATCTGATGAACGACGACGATTCCAAGACAGATTCCACGGACGACAGCAGCCGCTAAACCAGAGCGTGTGCACATGCTCCGGACAAAACAAGAGCCTCATTTCTGCAAAAGCTGCGGAAATGAGGCTCTTTTCATACATTTTCAGGGCAATACCGCACAAAGATTGTGCGACAGATGCGTCGTCAAATTTTTCGTCAGATGAAACAAAAAGCGGAGTGAATACTTGCTGTATTCACGAGCATTTTTGTGAAATATGACGGGAAATTTGCAAGCAGATGGCGTGCAAAGTCGCCAGACGCTCTTTGTGCGGTATTGCCTCAGGGAATGCTCTGCAATTACTGCTGTTCAAAGCGACGCTTCAGCTTTTCAAAGAAACTCTGCCGCTTCGCCTGATTTTTTTCTTCCAGACTGTCGTCGAACTTTTGCAGCAGTTCCTTCTGCTGGCGTGTCAGCTTTCTCGGCACTTCTACCACTACGGTGACATACTGGTCACCATAGGATTCTCTGCCCAGATACTTGACACCCTCGCCGCGTAGACGGAACTTGGTGCCGCTCTGTGTGCCCTCCGGAATGTCATATTCCACCTTGCCCTTAATGGTAGGCACGGTCACCTTATCGCCCAGAACTGCCTGTGCGTAAGTGATCGGGATCTCACAGTAGATGTCCACGCCTCTGCGGGTAAACAGATCGTGCGGACGTACATTTACGGAAACATTCAGGTCGCCGCTGGGACCGCCGTTCAGTCCGGCATCACCCTGTCCGCCGACACGCAGCACCTGTCCGTTATCGATACCAGCCGGAATCTTCAGTTCAATATCGCTGGTAGTCCGGCAGCGTCCGCTGCCGCGGCACTTGCTGCACGGATTGGTGACGATCTTGCCCTTACCGCCGCAGCGGGAGCAAACTCTTGTGGAAGATACCGTGCCGAACGGTGTCCGCTGGTTGACCTGCACGGAACCACGGCCGTGGCACTCAGTACAAGTGCTGGTCGTGGTATTGGCATCTGCACCAGTACCGTTACACTGGTCGCACTTCACCATGTGAGTGATCCGCATCTTCTTCTTGACGCCCTTGCAGGCTTCCATGAAGTCGATTGTCACGTTGCTGTTTACATCGCCGCCACGCCGCGGTGCATTGGCACTGGACGCAGTGCTTCTGGAACCGCCGCCGAAGCCGCCGAAGAAACTTTCGAAAATGTCGCTGACATCACTGAAACCGCCAAATCCACCGAAGCCGCCGGCTCCTGCACCGGCTCCGCCGCCGTAATTCGGGTCTACGCCGGCATGACCGAACTGGTCGTACCGTGCACGTTTCTGGGAGTCAGACAGCACTTCATACGCTTCGTTGACTTCCTTGAATTTTTCTGCTGCTTCTTTATCGTCCGGATGCAGGTCAGGGTGATATTTCCGTGCCATGGTCTTGAACGCTTTTTTGATCTCGTCCTCGGAAGCACCCTTTTGCAGCCCCAGCACCTCGTAATAATCCCGTTTTTCTGCCATGTCTGCTGGCTCCTTTCCCTTGAACAGACCCGATCGGAATCCGGCTGTTCCTCTATGGCAATACCGCACAAAGATTGTGCGACAGATGCGTCGTCAAATTTCTCGTCAGATGAAACAAAAAGCGGAGTGAATACTTGATGTATTCACGAGCATTTTTGTGAAATATGACGGGAAATTTGCAAGCAGATGGCGTGCAAAGTCGTCAGACGCTCTTTGTGAGGTATTGCCCTATTATGTTACGCTGTGTCCGCTTGCGGCGGCACACCGTGCGGGGAGTCCCCATATACGACGATGTCGGGACAAGCCGAAACCTGCCCCGTCACCGCCGTTCTATTCACAGCGGTACGTCATATTTCATGCCGCTGCGTTTCATTCTTAAACTTCCTTGAAGTCTGCGTCAACAACGCCGTCATCACCGGAACCGCCGTTCGGGTTGCCGCCCATATTCGGGTCAGCACTGTTGAAGCCTGCGGAACCGCCCATGTTCGGATCAGCACCCGGCTGACCGCCGTTCTGCTGGTATACCTTGGAGGACAGTGCGTAGAATGCCTGCTGCAGGTCGTCGGACTTTGCCTTGATCGCTGCGGCGTCATTTCCACCCAGTGCACTTCTCAGGTCTGCGATCTTACTCTCGATTGCGGACTTTTCGTCTGCCGGAACCTTGTCGCCGAATTCCTTCAGAGCGTTCTCGCACTGGAAGCACAGGCTCTCTGCGTTGTTCTTGGTATCCACGTCTTCCCGGCGCTTCTTATCCTCTTCGGCATACTGTTCTGCTTCCTTGACAGCCTTGTCGATATCTTCCTTGGACATGTTGGTGGAAGCAGTGATCTTGATGTCCTGTTCCTTGCCGGTGCCCAGATCCTTTGCAGTCACGTGTACGATACCGTTCTGGTCGATGTCGAATGTTACTTCGATCTGCGGTACCCCTCTCGGAGCCGGTGCGATGCCGTCCAGACGGAAGGTGCCCAGCTGCTTGTTGTCCTTTGCGAACTCACGTTCACCCTGCAGGACAACAATATCTACTGCGGACTGGTTGTCAGCTGCGGTAGAGAAGATCTGGCTCTTCTTGGTCGGAATGGTGGTGTTTCTCTCAATGATCTTGGTGCAGACACCGCCCATGGTTTCCAGACCCAAAGACAACGGTGTAACGTCCAGCAGCAGCAGACCGTCCTTAACATCGCCGCCGAGGACACCGCCCTGATATGCAGCACCCAGAGCAACGCATTCGTCCGGATTGATGCCCTTGAACGGTTCCTTGCCCAGCTTCTGGCGAACAGCTTCCTGTACTGCCGGAATTCTGGAAGAACCGCCGACCATCAGGATCTTGTTCAGATCAGACGGGGACAGACCGCTGTCAGACAGAGCCTGCTGTACCGGTCCCATGGTAGCGTCTACCAAGTCCTTGGTCAGTTCGTTGAACTTTGCAACCGTCAGGTTCATATCCAAGTGCTTTGCACCAGTTGCATCTGCGGTGATGAACGGAATGTTGATGTTGGTGGTGGTGGTGGAGGACAGCTCGATCTTTGCCTTTTCTGCGGCATCTTTCAGACGCTGTACTGCCATCTTATCGTTGGAAAGGTCAATGCCCTCGGTCTTCTTGAATTCTTCTACCATCCAGTTGATGATTCTCTGGTCGAAGTCGTCGCCGCCCAGACGGTTGTTACCTGCGGTAGCCAGAACCTGCTGTACGCCGTCGCCCATTTCGATAATGGAAACATCGAACGTACCGCCGCCGAGGTCGTATACCATAACTCTCTGGTCATCTTCCTTATCGATACCATAAGAAAGTGCAGCAGCAGTCGGCTCGTTGATGATACGCTTTACAGTCAGACCTGCGATCTGTCCGGCGTCCTTGGTTGCCTGACGCTGAGAGTCGGTGAAATATGCCGGAACAGTGATAACCGCTTCGGTTACCGGCTGACCCAGATATGCTTCTGCATCGGTCTTCAGCTTCTGGAGGATCATTGCGGAAATTTCCTGCGGGGTGTACTTCTTGCCGTCAATGTCAACCTTGTAGTCAGAACCCATGTGACGCTTGATGGAGGAAATGGTACGCTCCGGATTTGCAATTGCCTGACGCTTTGCGGTCTGACCTACCAGACGCTCACCATTCTTGGAGAAGCCGACAACAGACGGCGTAGTTCTCGCACCTTCTGCGTTGGGGATTACGACTGCATTACCGCCTTCCATAACGGCAACGCAGGAGTTTGTTGTACCCAAGTCAATACCAATAATCTTTCCCATAGTAAATTCTTCCTTTCTGTATCTCCGTTTCCCCTGCGGAAAAACGGGCAGATTTTCTCATTGAATAAATATATTTAAACTACCCTTGCGGATAGAAGTTTGCTTTTAGAGCTTGTGTGCATAGGCATCTGCCTGCGTCTTTTCGGCAAATTTTGCTGCATACTGCGTTAAAAATTCTTGCCAGACACCAAGTATGCCTGCGAATTTTTGCCTTGTCTGCAACAAAATTTGCTCGAAAATCCGCACACATTTCCTATGAACACAAACTCTTACAGCCAGAACTCACTGCGGAGTGCGGTGAGTTCGTCTGCCGAAGCCGGCGTCTGATCTGCATGCTCCAGTGTGACAATATAATTGGCACCCATGTCACCGGTGATGCCATACAGGGCATATTCGCCGCTGTCGTTCCACCGGCACAGGCAGCAGCCTGCATCGACCAGTGTCGCTGTGACATCTGTCAGATCTGCCATAGAATCCACAATTTCCTGTGCATTCTGAAACAGCGGCTCCATGCTGATCAGAAGGTTTACAGTTTCCTGCGTTTCGGCGTTGTACAGCTGGTACTGATAACCGTCCGTTTTCAGCTGAATCTCTTTCCACGTCCACGCTGCCAGTACGCTTTCCGGCGGCGTGTACAGTGTCTTTTCCGGATACTGTTCTGCCATTGCCGCGGCAAATGCAGTATAGTCGTCAAAACTTTGCCCAGCCGCTTCTGTAGCTTCTGCCTCGGCTTCCGTTACCGGTTCTGCCGTGGTTTCCAGTGCCGGTGCAGTACCAGTGCCGGCGGGCTGTTCCAGTTCCTTGGAATCACACCCTGTCAGCCACGCCACTGTCAGCAGCATCGCCGCCGTCATGAGGGACGCTGTGTGTTTCTTCACGCTGCTGCCTCCTGCCTACACAGAAACGGCAACCATTGCCGGACGGATCAGCCGATCTCCCAGCAGGTATCCTTTCTGGAACACCTCGCAGACCTTGTCGCTCTCGTAGTCGCTGTCGTCCACCTGCTTGATTGCATTGTGGAGGTTCGGGTCAAAGGTTTCACCCAGTGCGGCAACTTCTGTCACGCCCAGCTTTTCGAATGCTTTCTGGATCTGTGTGAATGTCAGTTCCACGCCCTTTTTGTAGTTCTCATCGGCACAAGGTGCTTCCAGAGCCCGTTCGAACGTATCCATGACATTCAGCAGTTCCTTTACACAGTCCACCTTGGCATCACCGTAGATCTTCTTTTTCTCCTCGGTGGTGCGGTTGCGGTAGTTCTGATACTCTGCCATCAGCCGCAGGTGCTGGTCTTTTTGTTCCGCCAGTTCTGCTTCTTTTTGTGCCAGTGCATCTTTCAGGTCTTTTTTCTTCTTCTTTTTGTCGTCCTTGCCGTCCGCAGCCTTGGTTTCCCCGGCTTTGGCTTCCGGTGCAGCAGCTTCTTCCGGTGCGTTCTCTGTCTTTGCATCTTCCGGCTGCTGTGCTTCGGTTTCCGACTTCTTGGTTTCCTTTTCGTCTGCCATTGCTAACACGTCCTTTCTATTGTTCCGGCTTGGGATCCTTTGGCGGCTCCGTCTGCCCGATACATTCCAGTTCCGGCGGCGTATCGTCGTCTTCCGAAATCAGGTGTGAGATTTTTTCGGTAAAATATTCTATATAAGGTATCACCTTGGCGTAATTCAGCCGCATCGGTCCGATGACACCCAGCGAACCGGCAGTGTGATCGCCTTTCTGATACTTGGAAACGATCATACTGGAGTTGCCGATGACGAAATCATTGCCTTCCTCACCGAACATGACCTTGATGCCCTGAAACGAATCGTCCAGCAGTCCGGACAATTCCTGTTTGTGCATCATGAACTTGGCGACTTCCGCCTTGTCCAGATCGTCACAGGAGAACAGGTTCTGCTCACCAGTCATATACAACTCATTCTGCTGCAAATCCTTGGACATTTCGCAAATGCCCTGCACCAGCGGACTTAACGTCATCATGTAGGTGCCCATGGCGGTAATCATCTGTTCCAGCTTTTCTTCCGACAAGTCGGAAACCGAAACGCCCTCCAGATTTTCCTCCATGAAGTGCTTGAAAAAGTCCATGTGTTCATGGGTGAGGTCAAACTGTAACCGGCAGGCACGATTCTTGATCTTGCCGTCCGATGTGATCAGCAGCACCACATACATGCGTTTCCCTGTAGGGATCACGTCCACTTTCGAGATCACCGAATATTTCGGTGCGAAGTTGGAAACCACGGTGGCACACTTGGTGATCTGGGAAAGTGCCGTGGTGGCACTTTGCAGGATCAGGTCTTCTGTCAGCTGGCTCTCATCGCCCAGCATCTCGTCCAGCCGATCCCGTTCCTCTTGGGGGAGCGTTCCCTCGGCACTGATCTCCTCGATGTACATGCGGTACCCATTAAAGGTAGGCACACGCCCCGCGGAGGTATGCGGCTGTTCCAGATACCCCAGTTCTTCCAATACCGCCATGTCGTTCCGGACAGTTGCCGCAGACACATGAATGTCCGGTAACTGCGAGATCGTTTTCGACCCCACGGGCTCACCGGTCCGAATATACAGATCGACTACCGCCGATAGAATTCTTCGTTTTCGTGCATCCACAATAACCATCCTTTCTGGCAGATTCACTTTTAAAGTGTTAGCACTCATTCTCTCTGAGTGCTAATATAAATTTACCATGATTCCGGACGATTGTCAAGGGCTTTTTCAACTTTTGTAGGAATACACAAAATTTGATTTGTAAAAATGTGCATTTTGTGCAAATTTGAAGCCTGCTTGCAAAGTTTTTGCGGTTTGTCACCTGATTTCTATTTCAAATAGGTTGACAAATAAAGCCGGCTGTGCTATAATGGGAACGTTGCAGCGTTAGCACACGCTTTGCGGCGGGGAATTTCCCGCAAGCCGACGCTCTCCAATCCAATCCAGAAAGGACTTTTTCCTATGAAACAGCAAACACAGACCGCAGCTGCCGAATCCGGCATGACTGCCAAGAAAACCCAGCACCAGAAGATCGTGGCAATGGTGCAGATCGCCCTGTTCGCGGCGATCATTGCCGTATGCTCATGGATCCAGATCCCCATGACCGTGCCGTTCACCATGCAGACCTTTGCCGTGTTCTGTGCCCTCGCCACACTGGGCGGCAAGGGCGGCACCATTTCTATTCTGATCTATATTGTACTGGGAGCCGTGGGCGTTCCGGTATTCGCCGGCTTTACCGGCGGCATCGGCATTCTGTTCGGCACCACCGGCGGCTACATTATCGGTTTCCTGTTCACCGGTCTGCTCTACTGGCTGATCACCCACTTTTTCGGGGAGAAGCTGCCGGTAATGATTCTGGCACTGGTGCTGGGGCTGGCGGTGTGCTACGCCTTTGGTACTGCGTGGTTCATGATCGTATACGCCAAGAATTCCGGTTCTGTGGGACTGCTGACTGCACTGGGCTGGTGCGTATTCCCGTTCATTCTGCCGGACTGCGTAAAAATGGCTCTGGCAATCCTGATTGGAAAGCGGCTCCCGAAGCGGCTGATCCAGCGTGTATAAACTACGGCCACACCACGGCTTGTGCTCGGCATTTTTCTGTGGGCACGGCTACAGCGAAACGTTTACCGCAAACATGACAGAAATGCTGCGGCTGTTCCGGCGGGAAAACCCGCTGGTCACACTCACGGTAGGCGAGGACTGCATTTGCAAAAGCTGCCCGCACAACCTGTCCCACATCTGTGATGCGGCAGAAAAGGTTAGCCGTTATGACCATGCAGTGCTTACCATGTGCGAACTGTCCGAGGGCAACACCCTGCCATGGAGCGAGTTTTGTGCAAGAGTTGACCAGTGCATTCTGGACAGCGGCAGACTGGAACAGATCTGCGGGGACTGTGCGTGGTATACGATTTGTGGGAATGAAAAACGAAATCGATAGAATTGCATCAACACGTGTACAACAGTGATTGTACACGTGTTATGTTATATATGCACAAATATAGAATAATAATTTGTATATATACATTTTTATATTTATATTGACTTTATGGTATATACTATGGTATAATTTAAATAGGATAATATTTTAGCTAAGATATATTTGCAAGATTACAAAAAGGAGGAATATAAAATGAAAAAAAGACTTTTTAAAATCATATGCTCTACTATCGCTGTTACATCTCTTATCCTTTCTCCTCAGCTAACAACAAAAAGTTATGCTACATTAACCGTCAAAACTTATATGGATTCTGCTGAACTTGCAATCTATGGTGTTCCAGCAGCTTTTACCCAAAGATTCCCTGAAATTGAAAAACGTGTAGAATATTATTATGCAAACCGAACAGACGGCATAAACGTAAATGTTGTTTTTTCATCTCAAGACATTGTCAATAGTCCTGCTAGAAAATGTGCTGATAACTCCTCTAATTTTGAAAACACAGTACAATATGGCTGCCCTTGCTATACAAATACACAATGTGAAAATGGTACTCGTCATCATAATAATGCAGAAGTTTTCAAAAGCATTCTTCCCAATCCAGCAAATAGTAAAACTGCCACATGGTTATTCACTGCATCTTATATCTGTGCTAATAATTCTCATCATGGCGTAAATGGCGTGTGCTGGAAAACCTCCAGAAAAATTATTTCAAGTGATTATGATTACCGAGTTCCCAAAAGTAAAAAAGGAGAAGATATTTACGCATTTGCTTCAAAAACAATCATACACGAAATTGGACATTTATATGATGTAAAAGACCACTATAATGTTCTTCCTGACCAATATCCTAAATGCATGTGGGGAACAGAACGTGGAAAATACATTATTGCATCTTCAATGGCAACATGCCCACAATGCCTAGAAAAGTTAAACCAAAACAAAAATAGATATTAACCCTCTAATCAATAAAGCAAGGAGATGATTTCTATGAAAAAACAGATACTGTTTCTCTTTTCGATGACAACAACACTGGCACTGCTGGCAGGCTGCGGCAAAACTGCTGCAAAACCGAAAACCACAGCAGCTACAACGACAGCTGTTCCTGTCACCACAACCGAAGAAGTGTTCGAACAGGAAGTTTCCTGTGAATATTACCCGACCTATGACGCATTTTCTGCTGCTATGGCAGAAACCCGCCCGCAGGTCAGCCTGTTCACACCGCCGCAGGAACTGCTGGACACATGGCAATTCGTCAGCAGCGGCATTGATGCTTCTTTCTATTTCTACAGCTTTTATGATGCCGCCACAGGGCAAAACATTTATCTGGAAATCGGCACTAACAGGCAGTACGATGATCTGCAAACCTTTATCGATTCTGTAGACCTGTCATATGCCGCAAATCCCTTTGAGATCTATCAGCAGGAAACCGACTATTTCATCGCCTACTACCCCAACGATAACAGCTACACCCTGTACGGCATTATGCCCAATACAAAAACAGATTATACCATTATGCTCTGGCGGGACGATGACGAAATGGACACCCGAAATGACCTGCTTGCCGTCAAAGAGGCATTAGGAATTTAGAAAATACCCTTGAATCATTTTCATTCTCACAAAACACTTGACATTTCCGCAGTTTTCCGGTACAATATAAAAGATACCAATGCTGTATACAGCAAGCAAATTCAAACAAGGGAGAATACGAAAATGTTGACCAACGATCAGAAAAGCATGGATAAGATCGTAAACCTCTGCAAGTCCCGCGGCTTTGTATACCCGGGCTCTGAGATCTACGGCGGTCTGGCAAACTCCTGGGACTACGGCCCTCTGGGTGTGGAACTGAAAAACAACATCAAGCGTGCATGGTGGCAGAAGTTTGTACAGGAGTCCCCGTACAACGTCGGTCTGGACGCTTCGATCATTATGAATCCGGAAACATGGGTGGCTTCCGGTCATCTGGGCGGTTTCTCTGACCCGCTGATGGACTGCAAGTCCTGCAAGACCAGACACCGTGCGGACAACCTGATTGAAGATTTCGACGGCACCAACCCTGCCGGCTGGACCAATCAGCAGATGATGGACTATATCCGCGAAAAGCAGATCCCCTGCCCGAACTGCGGCAAGACGGACTTCACTGACATTCGGCAGTTCAACCTGATGTTCAAGACCTATCAGGGTGTAACTGAGAATTCCAAGTCTGAACTGTACCTGCGTCCGGAAACTGCACAGGGCATCTTTGTAAACTTTGCCAATATCCAGCGTACCACCCGCAAAAAGCTGCCGTTCGGCGTGGCTCAGATCGGTAAGTCTTTCCGAAATGAGATCACTCCGGGCAACTTCATCTTCCGCGTCCGCGAATTCGAGCAGATGGAACTGGAGTTCTTCTGCAAGCCGGACACCGATCTGGAATGGTTCCAGTACTGGAGAAGCTACTGCAAGAACTTCCTGCTGACACTGGGTCTGAAGGAAGAAAACCTGCGGCTGCGTGACCACGATCCGGAGGAACTGTGCTTCTACTCCAAGGCAACCACCGACTTCGAATACAAGTTCAGCTTCGGCTGGGGCGAACTGTGGGGTGTTGCAGATAGAACCAACTACGACCTGACACAGCATCAGGAACACAGCGGCAAGTCGCTGGAATACATGGATCAGGAAGAAAACACCAAGTATATTCCTTACGTTATCGAGCCTTCTCTGGGCGTAGAGCGTCTGTTCCTGTCCATTGTGACAGAAGCTTATGACGAAGAAGTGGTAGATGCAGAAAAGAACGACACCCGTGTGGTAATGCACCTGCATCCGGCACTGGCACCGTACAAGGCTGCGGTTCTGCCGCTTTCCAAGAAGCTGGGCGACAAGGCTCGGGAAGTATACGCCGTTCTGGCAAAGCACTTCTCTGTAGACTACGACGAAACCGGCTCTATCGGTAAGCGTTACCGCCGTCAGGACGAGATCGGTACTCCGTTCTGCATCACGGTAGACTTCGACACCATAGAAAAGGGCAACTGCGTCACCGTTCGCGACCGCGACACCATGGAACAGGTTCGCATGCCAATCGATGAACTGGTAAGCTATTTGCAGGACAAGGTAACTCTGTAAGCTTCAGGAAATACACAGCAAATTCTCAAAGGGCACTCTCTGCTACAGAGGGTGCCCTTTTTCGGTCAATTTACACAGAACAGGCAGCACAGTTTTGTACGGCTGCACAAAGCTTAATCTGAATTTCGTCATTTTATTGACTTTTTCTTTTCATTCTGATAAAATAAATATATATTTCATGACGAAATCCTGCTTAAGGTGCGAACGGAAAGGGTGTGTGCACATGTATCAAAAATCCAAGTGGACGGCACTGCTGCTCTGTATTTTTTTTGGTGGTCTGGGGCTGCACCGGTTCTACACAGGAAAAGTGAGAACCGGCATTCTCTGGCTGCTTACCGGCGGTTGTTTTGGCATCGGCTATGTGGTGGATATTATCATGATCTCCACAAATAAATTCACAGATAAAGCTGGTATCACACTGAAAAAATAAGCGTTGCCTGCTGTAAGAAATCCCTTTGGTAATGCGTAGCACTTCTGGGGAACTTAAAACGAAAGGAAAAGATTTTCGTGAAACCCCTCCACCGTCTGCAACGGTTCCCCTCCCCTTTCAGGGGAGGCTTTTTCCACAGACATTTTTCCCCTTTTCAAGAGAGGCTTTTTTACGGGCATTTCCCCTTGACATTCCCCGAAAAATCTGGTATGATACAGAAAAACAAGAAAGGTTTTGAGATTATGGCACAATACGTCACCATTACCAGCGACAAGCGAAAAACGCCGGCTCTGCTGCTGTGTATTCTGGGATTTTTCGGGATCGCAGGACTGCACCGGTTCTATGTGGGAAAAATCGGCACAGGGCTGCTCTGGCTGTGCACCGGCGGCTTTTTCCTGATCGGAACACTGGTAGACCTGTTCCACATTCTGCTGGGCAAATTCCGCGACAATACCGGCGTGCCTCTGCGGCAATGAGCCGCCGCACCGCCTGCCTATGGAGCATCGGGCTGTTCCTTGGAGCAGTGCTGCTGGTCTGCCTGCACCGCCCGCTGCTGCATGTTCTGGAGGCTCTGCCGCTGCCGGACTGCACATTCTACCGAACCACCGGCTGGCTCTGTCCCGCCTGCGGAAATACCCGTGCGGTACTGGCTCTATGCAAAGGGCAGGTGCTCCGTTCGCTTGGCTGCAACCCCATGATCGGCACGCTCTGTGCTGCCCTGCTCTGCCGCTATGCGGAACTGGTCTGCACCGCCATAGGCAAACCGCGGAAGCTTCTCCCGCGGCGGACAGCCGCACTGGTAATTGTGCTTGCGATAGTGCTGGGGTATGACATCGTGCGAAACTTTTTTCCGGCGATCACACTATGCAAATAAAAACACCGCTTCCCAGACTGAGAAGCGGTGTTTTTTCATGATAGATTTACAATATAAGTGCAACACAAAAAAAAGAATGACACATAAAGCCACTCGTGTTATAATGGGAGTAGTCACACAAC
>ERZ773200.795-NODE-795-length-30287-cov-3.899510_pt1 | contig 30287 bp, 20 predicted proteins | sample MGYA00581008_ERZ773200 | MGnify/ENA primary metagenome ERZ773200 (study PRJEB29015, sample SAMEA2737770) | human gut metagenome | biome: human gut; feature: human-associated habitat; material: faeces | place: China | collected 2012 ... | reverse complement strand
GATTTAATTTTGACTAGTCCAAATATTTCACAGCAACAATTGGAACTTACTTATAATTCAAATGTATGGCAACTCAACAACTTAAATACTGATGTTCCAATTTATGTTAATAAAAAAAGAAATAACAATTGTTTTTTATATAGTTTTGATAATATTTTTGTTATGGGAGTTAGGATAGTGATTCTAGCAAATAAGTTAATATTTTTTCCTGGTAAAACTACTATTAATTGCTATAATTCTAAAGTTGTTTCAGAAAATAAGTGTCAATATGCTATAAATAATATTAGTTCAAATGAAAATGTAAAAGATTTCTATGAAAAAAAGGATTATTTTTCTAAATCAACTGTATTTAGAAAAAAAGAAAAAACTTATAGTTTTAATTTTGTAGCACCAGGTACTAAAGAAAAAAAAGAAACAGAAGGGCTTATTTTTCAAATGGTTCCTACGGTATTGATGAGTATTACCTCTGTGGTATCAACTTATTATTCAATACAAGGTTATAAATCAGGAAGGTCTGATAAAGAATCTTTAGTGACTTCACTTGTGATGTGTGTTGTGATGTTATTTACTGGTATTATCTGGCCTGTGGTTGAATCTTTTGTAAACAAAATAAGATCATTTATAACCGAAAAGGTTAGAGTAGTAACATATAAGCGTTATTTAAAAAGAAAAGAGAAGAAATTGATTGAGTATGTTACAGAGCAAAGAACGGTGTTAGAATTTAATAATTTATCATTAAATGAATGTCAAGATGCTATCTTAAAAAAGACTGCATATTTGTTTTCAAGAAATTCTAGTTCAAACTTTTTTTTAAATGTTAAACTTGGGGTTGGTAAAATAAAATCTAATGTTGATTTTAAATATGAAAGACCTGAGTTGATAATAGATAATGATAAATTATTAGATAAAATAGATGCCTTAATTGATAAATATAAATATATTGATGATGCTCCCTTTACGATTAACTTAAAAAATAATTCAATCGCGTTTATAAACAATAATGGTGATTATGATATGTTTTTGGGATCAATCTTGCTTCAACTTATTACATTACACGACTATTCAGATTTGAAGCTTGTTGTTTTAACAGATGAATTTTCTGGGTTAAATAAAATTAAAAATTTGAATCATTGTTGGAGTAATGATAGAAGTTTGAGATTCTTTGCTTCTAATTCTAGAGAGGCTGAAAATTTATCAAGTGAATTATGTAAAATATACGATTCTAATAAAGAAAAAATCAGTAATAATGTTATGACATCTTATTTTTTGATTGTTTCTGATGCTATAGATAAGTATAAAAATTTGTCCATCATCGAAAAGGTTATGTTGGGTAATCATAATGCTAATTTTAGTTTAATTATGTTTAGTGATAAAATGATAGAAATTCCTATGGGATGTAAAAAATTTATTTCTTACACAAATAATGAAGCTTCATATTTTGAATCAGAAATGGAAGAAGACGGAACGTTAAAATTTATTCCTCAGCTTTTAGATTCAACTATTGATTATGATCGTTGTATTTATACATTATCAAATATTCCTATAAAGATCAGTTCCAATTCAAGTGGAACTTTACCTGATAAACTTGGATTCTTGGAAATGTATAATGTTGGTAATTTGGATCAATTGAATATAGTTAATCGTTGGAATACTTCTGATATTATTAATTCATTGGCTGCTCCTGTTGGTGTAGATCCAAATGGTAATACATTATATTTAGATTTGCATGAAAAATTTCATGGTCCACATGGTTTAGTAGCTGGAATGACAGGTAGTGGTAAATCGGAATTTATAATTACATATATTTTGTCTCTTGCTGTTAATTATAATCCTGATGAAGTTCAATTTGTTTTAATTGATTATAAAGGTGGTGGACTTGCTGGAGCATTTGAAAATCGTAAAACCGGTATAAAATTACCTCATTTAGTTGGAACAATTACTAACTTAGATAAATCCGAAATGAATAGAACTCTGGTTTCAATAAAAAGTGAATTACAACGTAGACAAAGAAAATTTAACGAAGCAAAAGAAGAATTAAATACTGGTAGTATTGATATATATAAATATCAACAGTTAGTTAGAGAAGGGACCTTAAAAGATCCAATGTCTCATTTATTTATTATTTGTGATGAGTTTGCTGAATTGAAGGAACAACAACCTGATTTTATGGACGAACTTGTTAGTGCGGCTCGTATAGGTCGTTCTTTAGGTATACATTTAATTCTGGCAACACAAAAACCTAGTGGAGTTGTTAATGATCAAATTTGGTCTAACTCAAAATTTAAAGTGTGTTGTAAAGTTCAGACTGCGGAAGATAGTAATGAAATGATTATGAGACCTGATGCTGCATCAATTAAGGAATCTGGTAGATTTTATTTATTAGTAGGTTATGATCAGTACTTTGTGTTAGGACAATCTGGTTATTCAGGTGTACAATATGTTCCTACATCAAAGGCTATGTCTAAACTTGATAATTCTATATCTTTTATAAATAATATGGGTAGTGTTTATAAATCTGCAGTTCAAAAAAATGATGTTGATAATACTAAGGTAAAATATGGTGAAGAATTAAATAATATTTTGAACTATATTGTTAAAATAGCAAACGAAAATAATTATAAGTATAATCAATTGTGGTTAGATAATGTTCCTAATCTTATTTATTATAGTGATATTGTTCAGAAATATAAATTTACACCAAGTAAATCTGTAATAGAGGCAATTATTGGTGAGTATGATGATCCAGAAAATCAAAAGCAGGGTTTTGTTACTATGTCTTTATCTGATGTGGGAAATACTTTTATTGTAGGTTCTTCTGGTATGGGAAAGTGTACGTTGATGTCAACTATGCTTTATTCAACAATAATTAATTATAATGTAAATGAAGTAAATGTTTATGTTATCGACTTGGGTGCGGAAAAACTTAGAAAATTTTCTGGTGCACCTCAGGTGGGAGAAGTTATTGGAATTAATGATAAAAGAAAAGTAAATTATTTATTTTGGTTAGTATCAAGTGAAATTGATAGAAGAAAAGAATTCTATTCTAAAAATGGTGGAGATTTTAGTTATGATATGAAGAATGGTACTAGACATTTTCCTAATATTTTAGTATTTATTTATGGTATGGAAGTGTTTAGAGAGGAATTTTCTGATTGTTATGATGAGTTATTTGAATCAACTACAAGAAGTTGTAGCAAATATGGAATAAACTTTATTGTATCATCTGTTGAAACAGGTGCATTAACTGTATCTGTTAGTAATAATTTTCCACAAAATATAGCATTGAATATGAATGATTCTTCAGAATATAGTTATATCTTTTCAACAAAAAAGATTCCATCAAAGAATCCAGGACGAGGTTTAGTTTTGGTTAATGAACAATGTATGGAATTCCAAACGGCTTTAATATTTTCGGAAAGTGATGAAAAGAAAAATCTTGATTTTGTTATTGGTAAGTTGAATGAAGTGATGAAAGTAAAAGCTCCTGAAATTCCGACTGTTCCTAGAAGATTGAGCATTAAGTATATTGAAAAAGATATTACTACATTAGATAATGTACCAATTGGAATTAATACAACTACTGCACAGATTGGATATTATAATTTTTCTAATATAGTTAATTTGATGTCCGGTAGTGAAGAGAAACAAGTTAGTAAATTTTTTAATCATTTTATAGACATTCTTGCTAAATGTCAAAATAATAATGTTATTGTTTTAAATGCTTCTGAAATTTCTATATCACACACTGAAAATATAAAATATTATGATTCTAGCTTTACAAAAATAGTACCAATTTTATTAAATAATGTTCAGAAATTTAATCAGAATGCAAATGAAAAATTGTTTACTATAGTGATTATTGGATATTCAAATTTATCTAGGTATTTAAATGAACAAAAGAGTAATAATAACGAAGTTAAACTAATTGATGATTTAATTTTAGAAACTAAAAATAATTCGTTTAAATATATTATTTATGATTCATTTAGAGATATTCTTAACTTACTTGATGGTAATTTATCTAATATAATTGATAATCAAAATGGTATATGGATTGGACAAAATTTTGATTCTCAAGAATTTTTTGAAACATCATATTTTAGAAACTCTGGAGATGTGGCAGCTGATAATGCAGTTGTTATAAAGGATTCTGAAGCAGAATTGTTGAAAACACCAACTATATCTTAGAAATCTCAATATTAATTGTGTTTTGTAAAAAATATCTTTTTGATTTATCGTAGGAAGGTGATGTGTATGAATAAATTGTTAGTTTCAATATATGTTGTTAGATTAGATGAAGAATATGATTTAAATATTCCAATAGGTATTAAAGTTAGTGATGCAATAAAGATTATTATTAAGACTGTAAAAGATCTTGTTGGTGATGATTATAGTACAAGCGGTAGTGAAAACTTATATAGATATGATGGATATTTAATTAATGTTAATAATTTAGTTAAATTTTCTGGTATAACTAATGGCATGAAATTGATGTTATTGTAATTTTTATATACCAGTTAAAAATAAGTATAAAAAATCTGAAACAGATATAATACCTTTGTAGTTCACTAAATGAAAAAGTGAACTATGAAGGCTTTTTTATAGTAATGTTATTACTTTATTAGTGGTAATATAAAACTTTTTGGATATTAAGTTGATGCTTATCGTATGTAATATGGCAACTTATAATTATTAAATCTGTAATTTTATTTTTTGATATAAATTTGGTTAATTTTACATAAAATAAAGTTTACACCAATTGTACTATTGCTATAGACAATGGTCTGAATAAGTATTGACAAAATAGAATAGTGTGCTATACTTAAGATGATTATAATAGTGATGGGAGGAATGATGATATGGCAAGTATAATAACTGCACCTGGTGTTCAAGATATAGAAGCTTTAAAACTTGACCCAAATTTAACTAGTCAGTATGTTAGTATTGACTCTGATATGGTTAATAATGATATGGCTAATAAGCTAAAAAATACTATTTCAACAAATTATGATAATGTTACTAAGAGATTTCAAAGACTTGGTGGAGATTTTAAGGAGATATCAAAATGTGTTTCTGGGAAAAGATGGATTTCTAATTTGGAAAAATTATCTGAAAATTGTATAAACCAAGGTAAATATACTTCAAACAGAAAAAAAGAATTGGAAGAAGCATTTAATGTTGATGAGAATGAAGAAGCTTTACAAGTTATGTTTAAGTATCTTCAAACTCAACCTGAATTTGTTGCATTTTACAATGCCAATGCAAAAAGTGACTCTAGTTCTGTAAACTTTAGTGGTAACTAGGAAGGGGATATTATGGAGACAGTAGGAATTAAAAAAATAAATAAAATGGAAGCTGAATTAAAAAATGTAAATACACGTTTAAGAAATTTACATAGTGATATTGTAGCATTGAATGGAGCTTTAAAATCTTTTGTAATGGGTGATGGTACATCAGCATATTGGAATGGTGAAGATGCTAAAGCTTGGTTTGATAAGGCAATAAGGAATCATAATAATAATATTGCTGATTATAAGGCTGCTTATAATTATGCAGTAAATATGGATAATCAACTTGCATTTTCAAAAGCAGTTTCTAAGAAAAAATCTAAAAGACACTAGTAAGAGAGGGATTTGTTATGGAACTTGATGAGATTCAAAAACAATATATGGCTCGTTATTTAGATGCAAATGGGAGATTGATTGTTGATGAAAATACTCCTCCTGAGTTGGTTGAGGCATTTAATACACTTAATGCTAATGATGTTAATATTTTGGAATATAAAAAGCCAACTATTGAAATTTTAGATGATGAACCTGATTTATCTAGTGGTTATGTTGGTAATGTTGAGCCTGTAGCTTCACAAAGTATCAATAACGATGATTCTGTTAAAATAGAGGAAAAAGATATTGATTTAAGTGATTTGTCAGATATGTTTAATTAGTTATATATTTAGTGTAAGTATTGTCTGGAAAATAATTTAAATTTTAAGGAGTGTATGCTCCTTTTTTTGTTTATAAATATGTCATTTTTTCGTGGTATTAAATTAAAAACAGTAAGTGATAACAAAAATTAAAAAAACTATTGACAAAATACAAATATATGTTACAATAATATTGTGAATGATAGAAGTGTCGATAAACGATTATGGGTTTATTTCGTATGTAGCTATCATTTATGATATAATATACCGAATTGTTGGTATGTTTTTAGACATTCATTTTGGGTTTCGTTATAGTCCATGTTAGAGTAAGTGGCTATTTGGAAAATATTAATCTATTTCTAGTCAAATGCATTTGCTGTGATTTATAAAGATGTAGATCACAAGAAATTAAATTCCGAATGAATGACTTACGAGAGATATGATACTCGTTCATTATTTTAGATAATGTAAATAAACGCGAGAGAGTATGTGACTTAGCTAACCACATATTTTTCTGAGAAAAAGTTGAATGTTGATTGTTTTTGAATTAATGATATTTAACGATTAAGTTAATTTATAGCAATGGATGTTTGATGTTTTGCGGAAGAGTGATTAAACTTCCGTTTTTTTATTGACTTTTTTAATACGATGGTGTATTATATGTCCAGAAAGGAGATAACTTATATTTAATTTTAAGTTATCTCTTTCTTTTTGTATTTGGAGAGATAAAAATGGGACAATATTTTACAAATGAAAATTTACCAAGTGAAATTAGAAGAACTGAATGTTTTGTATTGGGCAGGAAGTTTGTTTTTTTAACTGATAATGGTGTTTTTTCAAAAGATGGTTTGGACTTTGGCAGTAGACTTCTTCTTGAATCCATCCCGCTTGATGAGGTTGGAGCAAAGGTCCTTGATATGGGTTGTGGTTATGGAGTATTTGGAATAGTTCTTAATAAAATACTTCATATTTCTGTTGATATGGTGGATGTTAATCTTAGAGCGATGCATCTTGCTTGTCGTAATATAGGAGAAAACGGTTGTGATAATATTAATGTATTTGAAAGTAATTGTTATTCTAATGTTACTTCTAAATACAATACTATTATTACTAATCCACCTATACGTGCTGGTAAAAAGATTGTCTATGAAATCGTTATGAATGCAAAAGAACATTTGGAACCTGGAGGTAAGCTTTTCTTAGTTATTAGAAAAGAACAGGGTGCTAAATCATTGATTTCTGATCTTAAAAATATTTATGATGTTGAAATCTTAGAAAAGAAAAAAGGCTTTTTCGTATTAAAGTGTAGTTTTTAATTGACTTCTTTTCAATTTTGTGCTAATAATATAAATTGGCAACGTGTTATTTTTAATGCGATTTTGTTCTTTAAAAAATTAATTGTTTGGGGTGAATTTAGTGGCATATAAGATTGTTAAATGTGGTGACCATAGAGAAAGAAGAAATTTCTCAAAAATAAGAAATACGTATGAATTAAAAGATTTGCTTGAAATTCAAAAGAAATCATATGATTGGTTTCAAACTACTGGAATTAAAGAGGTTTTTGAAGATCTATTTCCAGTGGAAAATTTTTCTGGTACATTAAAATTAGAGTTTGGTGATTATTATTTTGATGAACCTAGATATTCTATAAAAGAAAGTAAGGATAGAGAAACTACTTATTCTGCTCCTTTAAAAGTGGAAGTTCGTCTATTCAATCAAGAAACTGGTGAAGTTAAAGAACAAGAAATATTTATGGGTGATATGCCTATTATGACAGATAGTGGAACATTTGTTATTAATGGTGCTGAACGTGTTATTGTTTCTCAATTAGTTCGTTCTCCTAGTGTTTATTTTAATCATGAAATAGATAAAAATGGACGTGAATTAATTACTTCTCAAATTATACCTACACGTGGTACTTGGTTAGAGTTCGAAACAGATGCTAGAGATGTATTATATGTAAGAATCGATCGTACTCGTAAGGTTACATTGACTACATTACTTCGTGCGTTTGGTTTATCTTCTGATGAAGAAATTTTCAAAATGTTTGGAGAAGATGAATATTTAAAAAATACTATAGCTAAAGATTCTACAAAGAATACTGATGAGGCTTTAATTGAGATTTATGAAAAGTTAAGACCAGGGGAACCTGCAACTCTAGATTCTTCTAAGAACCAAATTATTACTAGATTCTTTGATGAATTTAGATATGATTTAGCTCGTGTTGGACGTTATAAGTTTAATCGTAAGTTAAATATTATGGATCGTTTATTAGGTCAAACTTTGGCTGAAGATATTGTAGTTGATGGTGAAGTTAAATGTGCTAAAGGTACTGTGTTTACTAAAGCTTTACTTGAAGATTTAAAGGATGTTTTAGCTAACTATGGTGTTAAAGAAGTTTCAATTAATGAAGAGTTAGATAATTATAATAAAGTTCAAGAAATTAAAGTTATAGATCCAAGTGATAAGAAGAAAAAATTAATAGTTATTGGTAATGACCAAACTATTGATGAAAAACGTCTTACTATTTCTGATGTTTTTGCTTCTGTTTCATATTATTTGAACTTATTACATGGTGTTGGTAACTTTGATGAAATTGATCACCTAGGTAATAGACGTATTCGTCAAGTTGGTGAACTTTTACAAAATCAATTTAGAATTGGTGTTTCTCGTATGGAACGTGTTATTCGTGAGAGAATGACTACTCAAGAGATGGAAGAAGTTACTCCTAAGACATTAATTAATATTAGACCTGTTACAGCAGCTATGAAGGAATTCTTTGGTTCATCTCAATTATCACAATTTATGGATCAAACTAACCCAATAGCAGAACTTACAAATAAACGTCGTTTATCTGCTTTAGGACCTGGTGGTTTATCTCGTGATAGAGCTGGAGTAGAAGTACGTGATGTTAATACATCTCACTATGGTAGAATTTGTCCAATTGAGTCTCCTGAAGGACCAAATATCGGACTTATTACCTCTCTTGCTAGTTATGCAAAAATTGATGATTATGGATTTATAATGACTCCATATCGTAAAGTTGAAAATTGTAAAATTACTGATACAGTTGAGTATTTAACAGCAGATGAAGAAGCTGATTATATAATCTCTCAATCTACGGTTGGAACCAATGAAGATAATGTTATTACTGATGAACAAGTTAATGCTAGACTTCGTGGTGAAAATATTTTAGCAAAACCAGAACAAGTTGATTATATAGATGTTTCTCCACAACAAGTTGTATCTATTACAACAAGTTGTATTCCATTCTTGGAACATGATGATGCTACTCGTGCACTTATGGGAGCAAACATGCAACGTCAAGCTATGCCTTTAATTAAGACAGAAGCTCCATTTGTTGGTACTGGTGTTGAACATATTGCTGCAAAAGATTCAGGTGTTTGTATTGTTGCAAAAGCTGATGGTGTGGTTGAATATGTTGATGCTAAGAAAATTGTTGTTAAAAATGCAAAGGGTAAGGATACTTATTACTTAGCTAATTTTGAACTTGCTAATGCTGGTATTTGCAATCATCAAAGACCTATTGTTAAGGTTGGAGATAAAGTAGTAGCTGGTAAAACAATTATTGCTGATGGTAACTCTACTGATAAGGGAGAACTTGCTTTAGGTAAGAATATGGTAGTAGCATTCATGACATTTAATGGTTATAACTATGAAGATGCTGTTATCTTAAATGAAAACTTAGTTAAAGATGATAAATTAACTTCTCTACACTTAGAGGATTATGAAATTCAATGTCGTGAAACTAAGTTAGGACCTGAGGAAATTACTCGCGATATTCCAAATGTAAGCGAAGATGCTAGAAAGAATTTGGATGAAAATGGTATTATAGCTATTGGTACTGAAGTAAAAGAAGGAGATATCTTAGTTGGTAAGGTTACTCCTAAGGGTGTTGCTGAATTAACTTCAGAAGAAAAATTATTACATGCTATCTTTGGTGAGAAAACTCGTGAAGTTCGTGATACTTCATTACGTGTTCCTCATGGTGGAGATGGTATTGTACATGATATTAAAATTTATTCTCGTAAAGATAATGATGAATTACCTGCTGGTGTTTCAAAAGTAATTCGTGTATATATAATTCAAAAACGTAAGATTCAAGTTGGAGATAAGATGTCTGGACGTCATGGTAATAAGGGTGTTATTTCACTTATTCTTCCAGAAGAGGATATGCCATATTTACCAGATGGTACTCCTGTTGATATTATGCTTAACCCACAAGGTGTTCCTTCTCGTATGAACTTGGGACAAATCTTGGAATTACATATGGGTATGGCTGCTAAAAAGTTAGGTGTTCATATTGCAACTCCAGTATTTGATGGAGCTAAAATATCTGATATTAAAGATATGATGAAAGAAGCTGGTATGGACGAAGATGGTAAGACAGTCTTATATGATGGTCGTACTGGTGAAGCTTTTGATAATCGTATATCTGTTGGTGTTATGTACATGATTAAACTACATCACATGGTTGATGATAAACTTCATGCACGTAGTACAGGACCATATTCATTAGTTACACAACAACCACTTGGTGGTAAAGCTCAATTCGGTGGACAAAGATTTGGAGAAATGGAAGTTTGGGCACTTTATGCATATGGTGCTGCACATACATTACAAGAAATCTTAACTGTTAAATCTGATGATGTTATTGGACGTGTAAAAGTATACGAAGCTATAGTCAAGGGTCAAGAAATTGATCAAGCTGGTGTTCCAGAGTCATTTAGAGTGTTGATGAAAGAATTCCAAGCTTTAGGACTTGATATTTCAATAATCAATGATAAGGGTGAAAATCTAGAGTTGAAACAAATTGAAGAAGCTGAAGATAGAGAAGATACAAAAACTTCTATTGATGAACTAGAAAATAATAGTAACAATACAACTAGTGTTGCTGAACCTGTCAGTGATGAATCTGATGATTCTGAAGAGGTTGATGAAGAGATAGAAGAAAATGAAGAAATAGAGGAAGGAGCTGATCTTTAATGATAGAAGTAAATAAATTTGAGGCATTAAAAATTGGAATTGCTTCTTCTGATAAAATTCGTGAATGGTCTTATGGTGAAGTAAAGAAACCTGAGACTATAAATTATCGTACATTAAGACCAGAGAGAGATGGATTATTCTGTGAAAAAATCTTTGGTCCTACTAAAGACTTTGAATGTGCTTGTGGTAAGTACAAAAGAGTTCGTTATAAAAATATAGTATGTGATCGTTGTGGAGTAGAAGTTACAAAGAGCAAGGTTCGTCGTGAAAGAATGGGTCATATCGAACTTGCTTCTCCAGTTTCACATATTTGGTTCTTTAAAGGTGTTCCTTCTCGTATGGGATTAGTACTTGATATGAGTCCTAGAGATTTGGAAGAAGTACTTTACTTTGTAAGTTATGTAGTTATTGATAAAGGAAATGCTCCTTTAGAAAATAAACAAACTTTATCAGAAAAAGAGTATCGTGCTTATTATGAAAAATATGGTACTGGTTTCAAAGTTGGTATGGGTGCTGAAGCTATCAAAGAATTACTTAAGAAAGTTGATTTAAAAAAGGAAATAGATGAAATAACAACTGAACTTGAAACTGCTCAAGGTCAAAAACGTACTAGACTTTTAAAGAGACTTGATGTATTAGATGCTTTCTATAAATCTGGAAATAAACCAGAATGGATGATTTTAGATGCTATACCAGTTATTCCACCTGAACTTCGTCCTATGATTCAATTAGATGGAGGTAGATTTGCTACTTCTGACTTGAATGATTTATATAGAAGAGTGATTAATCGTAATAATCGTTTGAAAAAACTTATTGATTTAGGTGCTCCTGGTATCATTATTCAAAATGAAAAACGTATGTTACAAGAAGCAGTTGATGCCTTATTTGATAATGGACGTCGTGGAAGAAGTGTTACTGGTGCTGGAAATCGTCCTCTTAAGTCACTTTCTAGTATGTTAAAGGGTAAACAAGGTCGTTTCCGTCAAAACTTACTAGGTAAACGTGTTGATTATTCTGGTCGTTCAGTTATCGTTGTTGGTCCATCATTAAAGATGTATCAATGTGGTATTCCAAAAGAAATGGCACTTGAGTTATTTAAACCTCATGTTATTCATGGTTTAGTTAGTAAAGATATAGCTCATAATATTAAAGCAGCTAAGAGATTAATTGAAAATCAAGATCCTGTTGTTTGGGATATTGTAGAAGAAGTAATTAAGGAACATCCAGTTTTACTTAACCGTGCTCCTACATTACATAGATTAGGTATTCAAGCATTTGAACCAATCTTAGTTGGTGGTAAAGCTATTAGATTACATCCACTTGTTTGTCCAGCTTTCAATGCTGACTTCGATGGTGACCAAATGGCTGTACACGTACCTCTTTCTGAAGAAGCTCAAGCTGAAGCTAGATTATTAATGCTTGGCTCTAATAATATTCTTCATCCAAAGAGTGGAGATCCAATTGTTACTCCATCTCAAGATATGGTTTTGGGTAATTATTACATTACTATGGAAAAAGCTTCAGAAGATGGTGAAGGTAGAGTATTTAAGAATGAAAACGAAGCATTAATGGCTTATGAACGTAAGGAAATAACTTTACATACTCGTATTGCTCTTCCTGTTGATTCTTTTAGACATAAATTATTTACAGATGAACAAAAGGGTAAATATTTAGTTACTACTGTAGGTAAGTTAAAATTCAATGAAATTTTACCTGATTCATTTGCATATGTAAATGAACCTACCGATACTAATATTCAAAGTATTACTCCTAATAAGTATTTCCTTGATAAGGGTACTAATATTAGAGAAGCTATTGCAGAAATGCCAATAGTTAAGCCTTTTGCTAAGGGTACTTTGGAAAAAATAATTGCTCAAGTATTTAAGCGTTACAAAACTACTGAAACATCTGAAATGCTTGATAAATTAAAAGATTTAGGTTTCTATTATTCTACTATTGCTGGTATAACTGTTAGTATGAGTGATATTGAAACAAGTCAAAAGAAACCTGAAATTGTTGAAGATGCTCGCAAAATTGTTGATAAAATTAATAAACAATATAAACGTGGTTTAATAACTGAAGAAGAAAGATTTACTAAAGTTATTGATACATGGAATGGAGCAACAGATAAAGTTAAAGCAGAACTTGAGGAAATTTCTCAAACTGATATTGATAATCCAATCTTCCTTATGATGAATTCTAAGGCTCGTGGTAATATCTCTAACTTTACACAAGTTGCTGGTATGCGTGGTATCATGGCTAAGCCAGATGGTACTCCTGTTGAAATTCCTATTCTTTCAAACTTCTTTGAGGGACTTTCAGTTGCTGAATTCTTCTTATCTACACATGGTGCTCGTAAGGGTAGTGCAGATACAGCATTGAAGACAGCTGATTCAGGATACTTAACACGTCGTTTAGTAGACGTTGCTCAAGATATGATTATTAAAGAAGAAGATTGTGGCACAGATCAAGGTGTTGTTGTTCGTGCATTTATAAACGAAAAAACAGGTGCTGTTATTGAATCTTTAAGAGATAGAATTGTAGGACGTTTTGCTAATAAGAAAGTTGTGGATCCTAAAACTAAAAAAGTTCTTGTTGAGCGTTTAGATATGATTACTGAATCTATTGCTGATAAAATTATTGATGCAGGAATAGAAGAGGTTGAAATACGTACAATTTTAACTTGTGGTACTGCTAATGGTTTATGTCAAAAATGTTATGGACGTAACTTAGCTACAGGTAACTTAGTTGAAATTGGTGAAGCTGTTGGTGTTATGGCTGCTCAATCAATTGGTGAACCTGGTACACAGCTTACAATGCGTACATTCCATTCAGGTGGAGTTGCTCATGGTGGAGATGCTGATATTACTCAAGGTCTTCCACGTGTACAAGAGTTATTTGAAGCTCGTAATCCAAAAGGTAAATCTACTATTGCTGAAATTGATGGTAAAGTTACTAACATTAAGGAAGATCATGGTAAATATAAAATCACAATTACTAATAAGTTAGAATCTAAAGAACACGTTTCTAACTATGGTGCTAAATTGTGTATAGATAAAGGTGCTGAAGTTGTATGTGGAGATAGACTTACTGAAGGTGCTATTAGTCCTAAGGAATTATTAGCTGTTACTGATCCAATTACAACTCAAGAATATATCTTGAAAGAAGTACAAAATACTTATCGTTCTCAAGGTGTTGATATTTCTGATAAACACGTTGAAGTAATAGCTCGTAGAATGATTTCTAAGATTAGAATTGTTGAATCTGGTGATACTAAGTTCTTACCTGGTTCATTAGTTAACTTCCGTGAATTTACTGATGGTAATAAGGAAGCTATTATAAAAGGTAAGAAACCTGCTCTTGGTAAACCTGTATTACTTGGTATTACTAAAGCATCACTTGAAACAGATTCATTCTTATCAGCTGCATCATTCCAAGAAACTACACGTATTCTTACTGATGCTGCTATCAAAGGTAAAGTTGATAATTTAGAAGGATTAAAAGAAAATGTAATTATTGGTAAGCTTATTCCTGCTGGTACAGGTAGTAAGATGTATCGTAATGTGTCTTATGATCTTGAAAAAGAATTTGTTGATGAAGAACCTTTGGATAAGTTAGAAGATCAATTTATGGAATAATAGATAAACTCAATTCATTAAGAATTGGGTTTTCTTTTCATAAAATGATTGACAATAGAATAATATAGTGTTATATTAACTATGCTGATTAAATTGGCTTTGCTTGTGGCAAAGTTTTATTTAAAGGGTAAAATGATACACCTGGATATGTGTAAAGAAAGGAGATTGATTTTATGCCTACAATCAACCAATTAGTTCATAATAAACGTGGCAAAAAGGTAAGAAAGAGTAAGGCTCCAGTTCTTGGTGTTGGAATCAATACTATTAGAAAGAAAACTACTAGTACAGCTTCACCTCAAAAACGTGGTGTATGTACTCGTGTTGGTACTAAAACACCTAAGAAACCAAACTCTGCATTACGTAAGTATGCTCGTGTTCGTTTATCTAATGGAAAAGAAGTAGATACTTATATTCCTGGTATTGGACACAATTTGCAAGAACATAGTGTTGTTTTAATCCGTGGAGGACGTGTTAAGGATTTGATCGGTGTACGTTATCATGTAGTTCGTGGAACTCTAGATACTGCTGGTGTTAAAGATCGTAAACAAGGACGTAGTAAATACGGTGCTAAAAAACCTAAGAAATAAAATTTGAAGGGAGGAAATTTAAATGCGTAAGAGACGTGCAGTAAAAAGAGATGTTCTACCAGATCCTATATATAAGTCTAAAGTAGTTACTAAGTTAGTTAATACTATTATGCTTGATGGTAAAAAGGGAACAGCTCAAACTATAGTATATGAAGCATTTGATCAAGTTAAGACTAAAACTAGTAAAGATCCACTTGAAGTATTTACTCAAGCAATGGAAAATATTAAACCAGCTTTAGAAGTTAAATCTCGTCGTGTTGGTGGTTCTAACTATCAAGTGCCTATTGAAGTTTCACCTGCAAGAAGTCAAGCACTAGCTTTAAGATGGTTAGTAAAGTATTCTCGTGAACGTGGTGGAAAAGGAATGGCTGAAAATTTAGCTAATGAAATTATTGATGCATCAAATGGTACAGGTGCAGCAGTTAAAAAACGTGAAGATACCCATAGAATGGCTGAGGCTAACAAGGCTTTCGCTCATTATAGATGGTAGAAAGGAAATAAAATATGGCAAGAGATACGTCTTTAGAAAAGACAAGAAATATTGGAATCATGGCTCATATTGATGCAGGTAAGACTACAACAACTGAGCGTGTGTTATTTCATACTGGTGTCACTCATAAGATTGGTGAAACTCATGATGGTGAAAGCCAAATGGACTGGATGGCACAAGAACAAGAACGTGGTATCACTATTACTTCAGCAGCAACTACTGCTCATTGGAAGGGATACCGTTTAAATATTATCGATACACCAGGACATGTTGACTTCACTATTGAAGTTAGTCGTAGTCTTCGTGTACTTGATGGTTCTGTAGCATTAATTGATGCTCAAGCTGGAGTTGAACCTCAAACTGAAACAGTTTGGAGACAAGCTTCTGAATTCAAAGTTCCTCGTATTATTTTTGCAAATAAAATGGATAAAATGGGTGCTAACTTTGAATATAGTTTAAAGACTATCGATGAACGTTTAGGTGTTAATGCTAAACCAATCGAATGGCCTATTGGTGCTGAATCAGAATTCAATGGAGTTATTGATTTAGTTACTATGAAAGCTTATCATTATGATGGTAAACAAGATGAAAATGCTGAAGAAATTGAAATTCCAGCTGATTTACGTGATATAGCTGAAGAAAAACGTGCTGAATTAATTGAAGCAGTAGCTGAATTTGATGATGAAATGATGATGATTTACCTTGATGGTGGAGAAGTTACAAATGATATGATCAAAAAAGCTATTCGTACAGGAGTATTAAAAGCAGAATTCTTCCCTGTTATGTGTGGTACTGCTTTAGGAAATATGGGTATTAAATTACTTCTTGATGCAGTAATTGATTACTTACCAAGTCCACTTGATATTCCATCAATTAAAGGTACTGATTTAGATGGTAATGAATGTGTAAGACATCCTAAAGATGACGAACCATTTAGTGCATTAGCATTTAAAGTTATGACAGATCCATTTGTTGGACGTTTAACATTCTTCCGTGTATATTCTGGACATTTATCTAGTGGTAGTTATGTATTAAACTCTACTAAAGATACTAAAGAAAGAATTGGTCGTATTTTACAAATGCATGCTAATACACGTAAGGAAATATCTGATGTTTATACAGGAGATATTGCTGCTGCAGTTGGTCTTAAGAATACAACTACAGGAGATACTTTATGTGATGAAAAGAAACCAGTTATTCTTGAAAGTTTAGTTGTTCCTGAACCAGTTATTCAATTAGCTGTTGAACCTAAATCTAAAGCTGATCAAGATAAAATGGCACTTGCATTACAAAAACTTGCTGAAGAAGATCCAACATTCAAAGTTCATACAGATCATGAAACAGGTCAAACTGTTATCGCTGGTATGGGTGAATTACATCTTGATGTATTAGTTGATCGTATGAAACGTGAATTCAATGTTGAAGCTAATGTTGGGGCTCCACAAGTTGCATATCGTGAAACTATTAAACAAACTGCTGATTGTGAAGGTAAATATATTAAGCAATCAGGTGGTCGTGGACAATATGGACACGTATGGATTAAATTTGAACCAAATCCAGATAAAGGATACGAATTTGTTGATCAAATCGTTGGTGGTGTTGTTCCTCGTGAATATATACCAGTTGTTGATAAGGGATTACAAGAAGCTTTACAAACAGGTGTACTTGCAGGATATCCTATGATCGATGTTAAAGCTACATTATTTGATGGTTCTTACCATGATGTAGACTCTAATGAAATGGCATTTAAAATTGCAGCTAGCTTTGCGTTAAAAGAAGCTAAGAATAAATGTAATCCTGTACTTCTTGAACCAATAATGAAAGTTGATGTTACTACTCCAGAAGATTACTTTGGTAATGTTATGGGTGACTTAACTGCTCGTCGTGGTAAACCACTTGGTCAAGAATCACAAGGAAATGCAATTAAATTAAGTGCAATGGTTCCACTTTCAGAAATGTTTGGTTATGCTACTAATCTTCGTTCTAATACACAAGGTAGAGCTACATTCATTATGATTTTTGATCATTATGAGGAAGTTCCTAAAAATATTAGTGAAGAAATCATTAAAAAGAGTGGAAATTAATAAAAATGTATCGAAATAGTTGAAAAAACTTCAATTATTAGATAAAATAGATTTTGTAAATGAAAAAGGAGGAAAATAAATATGGCAAAACAAAAATTTGATCGTTCAAAACCACATGTTAACATTGGTACAATTGGACACGTAGATCATGGTAAAACTACACTTACTGCTGCTATTTCTAAAGTTTTAGCTGGTAAGTATGGTAATGAAGAAGTTGCTTTTGATAATATTGATAAAGCACCTGAAGAAAGAGAACGTGGTATCACAATCAATACTGCTCACATTGAGTATAGTACTGAAAAGAGACATTATGCACACGTAGACTGCCCAGGACATGCTGACTATGTTAAAAATATGATTACTGGTGCTGCTCAAATGGATGGAGCTATCTTAGTTATAGCTGCTACTGATGGTGTTATGGCTCAAACTCGTGAACATATCTTACTTGCTCGTCAAGTTGGAGTACCTAAAATGGTTGTATTCATGAATAAATGTGATATGGTAGACGATCCAGAATTATTAGATTTAGTAGAAATGGAAATTCGTGAAATCTTAAATGAATATGATTTCGATGGAGACAATACTCCAATTATCCGTGGTTCTGCATTAAAAGCTCTTGAAGGAGATCCTGAATATGTAGCTAAGATTGAAGAATTAATGGATACAGTTGATGAATGGATTCCAACTCCTGAAAGAGATAATGATAAGCCATTCTTAATGAGTATTGAAGATGTATTTACCATTACAGGACGTGGTACTGTTGTTACAGGACGTGTTGAACGTGGTAAATTAAATCTTAATGATGAAGTTGAAATCGTTGGTATTAAAGATACTCAAAAAACTGTTGTTACTGGAATTGAAATGTTCCGTAAACAATTAGACTATGCTGAAGCAGGAGACAATGCTGGTGTATTATTACGTGGTATTTCTCGTGAAGATGTTGAACGTGGACAAGTTCTTGCTAAACCAGGATCTGTTACACCTCATCATAAATTCAAAGCTGCAGTTTATGTATTAAGCAAAGAAGAAGGTGGACGTCATACACCATTCTTCAACAACTATCGTCCTCAGTTCTATTTCAGAACAACAGACGTTACAGGTGTTATTACATTACCTGAAGGTGTTGAAATGGTTATGCCAGGAGATAACGTTAATATGGAAGTTGAATTAATCCATTCAATCGCTCTTGAACAAGGAACTAAGTTCTCTATTCGTGAGGGTGGACGTACTGTTGGTGCAGGTTCAGTTTCTGAAATCGTTGAATAATGATATAATAAAAAACCGAGAAATCGGTTTTTTTGTTGCATAAAAATAAGAGCTCTTATTTGAACTCTTATTTTTTTGAAAAGTTTTTATATAAATTATATTTGAAATTATTAATTACTATATCATATTCACCAATATATTCGGTTACAACTGAATTGTATCCTAACTTCATTTCATTTAATCCGGCATACTTGTTTTTCTTATCAAAATTTCCTGAAATTCCGTTTAAATTGAAGTATTTTAACTTCTCATTTGTGTAATCTGAGACCATTCTCCATTTTAAAAGATAGTTTGCATTTAGACTTCTATACTTTGGATCAAATCCTTCAATTACTAAATATGCTGCATTATCATAAACGATGTTCAATCCACCAGCTATGATTAGACCATCTGGGTTTTCTTTTAGAACATTAGTAGCAAATATTAAATTGCTTTTGTATATATTTAGTAGTTTATCAGATTGAACTTTTTTATCAAATATTTCTCTACGATCTCCTGATTGTTTTGCAAGCTGTTGGAATTTAGCTGCGATATTTTCATTTTTTTCTACTTCATCTTCGTATAGTTTTTTGCAATTTATAACGAATTGTTCTGTATTTAATTTTGCATAGAATATATCTGCATTATTTCCATATGCTTTAACTAATTCTTGGTAATATTTGAATGGTTTCTTTTCTTTTCTTTTTATAAAGTCATATAAGACTGTTAAGTCTTTTTTATCATCTCTATATATTTCAATACCTGATCTTAAAGCTTTGTTAATTTTATTTCTAGTTCTTTTATCAAATGATTTATAAATTTCTCTAATGTCTTTCTGAAGAACTGTTAATGCTTCCCATCTTGGTTTTTTATTTTCAAAGTATAGATTTTGTCCCTTGTAAGTAAATCCTGTGTTTTTTAGGTTTTCCATAACAATTTTAGCTTCATTATTTATATTTACAATATTTCCCTTGTTATCTCTGATTGTTATTGGTATGGCAGGATCCATTGTTAATAATGCTATTCCAAGTTTTGATAAATCTCTTTTTAAAGCTTCTGTTAGTTGTTCTAACTTCTCAGAGTCTGTAAAGTCAAATAGAATACCTCTAGGTGCATATGCAATTTTAGTTTTCATTACTGAGTTTTCTACTAATAATAAGCTTGCGCCAATTAATCTATCTTCATCATTATTAATTCCTATGTAGATAACTTCATAATTGAATTGTTTCATGAGGTTTCCATATGTTGATGTTTGGTAGTAATTTCTATATTTGTGTTTTTTAGCATAGCTATCAAATTGTTCTGGTTCGATTGTAATTACTTTCATTCTGATTTCTCCTTACATTTTCTTATATTATTATAGCATATCTATATTTTTGTTTCAATTATGACAATAAAAAATATCCTAAAACCTGATATTTATAGTATAATGATAATGGGTGATATTATGTTTAAAAACAAAAAAATTTTAATACTTGGGATGGCACGTAGTGGATATCAAGCTGCGAAATATTTAAAAAAACGTGGTAATGAAGTTATTTTAAATGATGGGGGAAGCGAAGAGAAACAGGAATCTAATCAAGTACAGGAGCTAAAAGATTTAGGTGTAGAACTTATTTTTGGTAGTCATCCAGATGATTTACTTGATAAAAGTTTTGATTATTTAATTAAGAATCCAGGAGTTCCTATTGATCATAAATATGTTTTAGCTGCGAAAAGGTTAGGAATTGAGGTTATTAATGAAGTTGAAATGTCTTATTTGTTACTTCCAAAAGATGTTACTTTAATTGGTATAACTGGTACTAATGGTAAAACTACTACAACTACGCTTACCTATAAAATTATGAAGGAAGCTTATGGAGATAGAGTTCATTTAGCTGGTAATATAGGATATCCTTTATGTAGTATTTTAGATAAATTAAAAAAAGATGACATTATTGTTATGGAGGTTTCTTGTCAACAAGGTGAAAATTTTCATAAGTTTAAACCTCATATTGGAGTATTTACTAATATTAGTCCAGCACATATTGATTTTTTAAAAACTTTTGAACACTACAAGGAAGTTAAAGCTAGAATGTTTTATAATCAAGATAAGAATGATGTTGCGATTCTTAATATTGAAAATGAAGATGTTATGAATGAGTTACGTAACATATCATCTAAAACTAAGTATTTTTCAAGTAAGAATGAAATTAATGGTTGTTATTTAAAAGATGGTGTTATTTACTATTATGATGAAAAAATAATTGATAGAGATTTAATTAAACTTCCAGGTATACATAATGTAGAAAATTGTTTAGCAGCAATTATGGTATGTAAGGAAATGGGGGTTTCTAACAAAGCAATATGTGATGTTTTGACTACCTTTACAGGAGTTGAACATCGTCTAGAATATGTTGATACAGTTGATGGTGTTCGTTATTATAATGATACAGAAGCGACTAATATAAAATGTACTCAAATCGCTTTATCTTCTTTTGATAAAGATACAACTTTAATTTTAGGGGGACTAGAAAGAGGACAAGTGTTTGAAGATTTAACTCCTTATATGACACATGTTAAAAATATAGTGGCAATAGGGCAATGCCGTGAGAGAGTAAAGGAATTTGGAGATAGTTTACATATTCCAACATATGTATATGAAAAGTTAGAAGAAGGATTCAAAAAATGTGTTGAAATTACCAAAAATGGTGGTATAGTATTATTGAGTCCTGCTTCAGCGTCATGGGATCAATACAAAGAGTGTGAAATCCGTGGAGCAGAATTTAAGCAATATGTAAAAGGCATGAAGGAGAGTGAAGAAGATGACTAATAACGATAATGCACATGATACTTTGTTTTTGGTTATTAAAGAAGGAGATGGCGTTGTTGCAGAATATCAAAGACAGTTATATGAAGCATCTTTACTTGGTATTGACCGTGTAATGTATTGTCTTGTTTGTGATTCTAATGAGAATAATGAGCATAACAGGATAGATGATTCTTTAGAAAAATTAGAAATGACATGTGATATATTGAAAATGCAGTTATTGGATAAGACAGTTATTGTTGAGGGACCTTTTTATGATTATAGTAAAGTTGTAAAAACAAATGAAGATGGTTTCTTAATGTCTATTATTGATAGCGGTGCTGATTTTACTTGTTATAAAAACGAAAATAAAAGCAAGTTGCAAAATAGAGAAAGAGTTGGAAAGATTCTTGTAAAAAGTATGGCTCAAAAATAGTTTAAAAAGTAAGTAGTGTTGCTGACTAAAAATATATTAATTAATTGGAAAAAGGAGAAATGTTTATGAAAATTAAAAATGTTATAGGACGTGAAATATTAGATTCAAGAGGTAATCCTACAGTAGAAGTAGATGTTATCTTAGAAAATGGAGTAATGGGTAGAGCAGCTGTTCCAAGTGGAGCTTCAACTGGAGAAAGAGAAGCACTAGAATTAAGAGATGGCGGAACTCGCTTTATGGGAAAAGGTGTTTTAAAGGCAGTTGAGAACGTTAATGGACCTTTAAGAGACTTAGTAATTGGAATGGACGCTTCTAATCAAAAAGAACTTGATTATGCAATGATTAACTTAGATGGTACTCCTACAAAATCTAAGTTTGGTGCTAATGCTATTTTAGGTATTAGTATGGCTGCAATGAAAGCTAGTGCTAATGAAGAAGGAAAACCACTTTATAAATATGTTTGTGAAAAATTTGGAAATGGTAAGATGTCTCTACCAAGACCAATGATGAACATTATCAATGGTGGAGCTCATGCTGATAACAAGCTTGATTTCCAAGAATATATGATTATTCCAATGGCTGATACAATTCACGAAAGAGTAAGAATTGGAGCTGAAGTATTCCATAATTTGAAGAGTGTTTTAAAATCTAAAGGACTAGTTACTAGTGTTGGTGATGAAGGTGGATTTGCTCCTGATTTAGAATCAAATAGTGAAGGCTTTGAATTGATTATGGAAGCTATAAAAAAAGCTGGTTATGAACCTGGTAAAGATGTATGTATGGCAATAGATGTTGCTGCATCAGAATTCTATAAAGATGGAAAATATGAATTAGTAGGTGAAGGAAGAAGTCTTACTACTGAAGAATTAATTGAATATTATGAAGAATTAGTAAGTAAATATCCAATTATTTCTATTGAAGATGCAGTAGATGAAAATGATTGGGATGGATTTAATTTAGTTACTAAGAGAATTGGTGATAAGATTCAATTAGTTGGTGATGATCTATTTGTTACTAATAAGGCTTGTCTACAAATGGGAATTGATCATGAGGCAGGTAATGCGATTTTATTGAAAGTTAATCAAATCGGTACTATTACAGAAACATTAGAAACAATTGAACTTGCTAGAAGTCATAATTATGCTACTGTAATTTCACACAGAAGTGGTGAAACAGAAGATACAACAATTGCTGATTTAGCTGTTGGATTAGATTTAGGACAAATTAAGACTGGATCAATGTCTAGAACAGATAGAATTTGTAAATATAATCAATTAATGAGAATTGAAGAAGAACTTTAATATTAAAATTTTAATAAGTCTATAATTTGATGTATAGACTTATTTTTTGTTGATTTTTTCTTTTATTTATGATAGAGTATTACTAGATTTAAGGAGATTGCTTTATTAATAGTTTCAATTTTAATAATTATTTTAGTACTTTTACAAAGTGGTAAAGCAGAATCTGCAGCTCAAATTCTTAGTGGGGGAAGTTCTGATTTATTTACAAAACGTAAAGAGAGAGGTTCTGAACTTGTAATTAGTAGAATTACAATGGTGCTTGGATTAACTTTTTTTATTATTTCTTTGGTAGCAACATTTATTGATTAAAAGACTAGGAATTTAGTCTTTTTTTTTATATAATAGAGATATAGGATAATGAAGGTGAAAATATGAGAGAAGATGTTTTAGAGTTATTACAAAAAAGTGATAAAGCTCTATCTATTTATGAAATTCAAGATAAGTTAGGGATTAATACTATTGATGATACTAAAATGCTTGGAGATGTTTTGCGTAGTTTAGAAGAAGAAGTGTTAGTCTATCATTCTAATAAAGATAAATATATGTTACTTGAAAATAGTCATTTAAGAAAAGGACTTATGAGAGTAAATAAAAAAGGATTTGGATTTGTTGAAGTAAATAATCTTGATGAAGATGTTTATGTTAGTGCTGAAAATATGAATGGTGCTATACATGATGACATTGTGTTAGTAGAAATTACTAGTAAAATGAAACTTGATAGACTTGAAGGTAGAGTTTTGAAAGTTGTTAAAAGGCCTGTTAAACGTTATGTTGGAGAAATTAATTTTGTTAAGGGAAAAGGACATATTACTTTAGATGATAAAAAGATAAAACTAAATATAGAAGTTGATCCTGCTGATTCATTAAATGCTGTTGATGGACATAAAGTAGTTGTTGAATTAGTAAAAAGACTTAATAATAATTTAAAATATCAAGGTAGGGTTGTTGAAATTATTGGTCATAAAAATGATCCTGGTGTTGATATTTTATCTATAGTTCATAAATATAATATTGATATTGATTTTCCAGATGAAGTTAAGGAAGAAGTTAAAGAATTACCAATGTCTGTTTTAGAAGAGGACTTAGTAGGAAGAAAAGATTTACGTGATGAGATGATATTTACTATTGATGGTGATGATACTAGAGATATAGATGATGCAATTTCAATTGAAAAAATGAGGAATGGACATTATAAATTAGGTGTTCATATTGCTGATGTTTCTTATTATGTAAAAGAGGGAAGTCCTTTAGATGTTTCAGCAATGGATAGAGGGACTAGTGTTTATTTAGTTGATCGTGTTATTCCGATGTTACCTCATGAATTATCAAATGGTATATGTTCCTTAAATCCTAATGTTGATAGACTTGCTATTTCTTGTGTTATGGAATTTGATACTAATGGTAAACAAGTTGATTATGATATTTTCCCTAGTGTGATTCGTTCTAGAAAACAAATGACTTATAAAAACGTTAATAGTATTTTAGAGAAAAATGTTGTACCAGAGGGTTATGAAGAATTTGCTGATACATTACGTACTATGGAAGAATTTGCCTGTATTTTAAGAAAAATGAAAGAAAATAGAGGATATATTGATTTTGATGTTGATGAAGCTAAGATTTTAGTTGATGAGAATTGTGTTCCTACTGATGTTGTATTGCGTGATCGTGGTAAGGGTGAGATGTTAATTGAAGACTTTATGATAGCAGCCAATGAATGTGTTGCGACTCATGTTTATTTTATGAATTTACCTTTTATTTATCGTGTGCATGAAATACCTAAAGAAGAAAAAATAAGAAGTTATTTATCTTTTATAGGTACATTGGGTTATCAAATTCCTGGGGATATTAAAGATTTTAAACCAAAATCAATGCAAAAATTAATTAAATATTTATCTGATAAGAAAGAATATAAGATTTTATCAACATTATTATTAAGAAGTATGCAAAAGGCTGTATATAAACCTGAAAATTTAGGACATTATGGTTTAGCTAGTAAGTGTTATACACATTTTACTTCTCCTATAAGACGTTATCCTGATACAACTGTTCATCGTTTATTACGTACTTATTTGTTTGATAAAAAATTAGATAATGCAACATTAAAACATTGGGAAGAAAAATTGGTTTATGTTGCTGATCATTCTTCTGCTTGTGAAAGAGCTTCAATAGATTGTGAAAGAGAAGTAGAAGATATGAAAATGGCCGAGTATATGGAAGGACATATTGGTGAAGAGTATGAGGGTATGATTTCTTCTGTTACTAGTTTTGGTATGTTTGTTGAGTTAGATAATTTGATTGAGGGATTGGTTCCAATTAGAGATATGAATGATTTCTTCCATTATGATGAAGAAAGAATGACTTTAACTGGTGAACGTAGTCATGTTAAGTATACAATTGGTGAAAGAATTATTGTCAAAGTTGTACGAGCAAGTAAAGAGGAGAAAATAATTGATTTTCAAGTAGTTAGGAAATTGGAGAATGATTAAATTATAACTTGGTGGTGTTAATATGGAAATTTTAAATAGAAAAGCTAGGCATGACTACTTTTTTGAAGAAGTTATGGAAGCTGGTATAGAGTTAACTGGTACTGAAATAAAATCAATTAGAAATGGTGGATGTAGTATTAAAGATTGTTATGGTATCGTTAAAAATCATGAAGTTTATTTACTTAATATGTATGTTGCTCCATATAAAGAGGGAAATATTTTTAATCATGATGAGGTTAGAACTAGAAAATTGTTGTTACATAAAAAGCAAATTTATAAAATAGAAGAAATGATTAATCAACAAGGACTTACGCTTGTACCTGTTAAGTTATATTTTAAAAATAATATTTTAAAGGTAGAGCTTGCTGTTGCACGAGGTAAGAAAAACTATGATAAACGTGAAGTTATAAAAGAAAGAGATATAAAACGTAGTGTTGATAAAATGTTAAAAAATGGATATTAAAAAGTATATATATTTTTCTGGTTTTATGTTATAATGTGCGTATGGGGCTGACTTGGTTTCGACGGGAATATTAGAGCGTAGATGGCAAGTCGAAGGTTCACGTTACGAACAAAAAGCAATAAATGCAAACAAATTAAAAAATGCAGTAGCTAATATGTTTGGGGGATCTCAAACATTAGCTTTTGCCTAGTATAAAGGTCTGCGCTTTCTTTTATTCTTTACCTAGGGAATAATTGAAGGTTTATTATTATAGGTTATATCTATTTTTTGTCTAGAAAATAGAAAGAATTTATTAGACTAGTATATTATCTTGGTCGTTAATTACTTGGATAGTATATGAAATATAATTAGTTAACTAAACTTGTAGAAGTTTACGTAGCTATATTTTCGGACAGGAGTTCGATTCTCCTCAGCTCCACCAGATTGATAGGAAACTCGAACTTTTAAAGTTTCGATAGTAATAGATAACTAACAGAAATATTAGTTTTTTTCTACTAAAAAGCAAAAAAAGTATTTTTATTAACTGTATTTTTTATTAATTCTAAAACGTGAAAAAAAGTTGGTATAATATAAGTAAGTTGTTATAATAACAAGTAAATTGTTAGGAGGGTTAACTATGGCAAAAATATTTAGTGAAGATGCATATTGTTTAGGATTACTATATTCATATTTATTTGCTGGTAAAAAAATGGTATTAAAAAATGATTTAGATGATTATTATAAAACTATTGAGAAGAATTTAGAAAATACAGATGCAATGGATTTATATTCTACCGTATGGCATGATGATGATCCATGTATTTACTATCTTAGTGAAGGTAAAAATGGGGAAGTGTATTATGTTTTATATCCCAATTTAGATATAGATAGGGCAAAATCAAAATATATTGGTTGTTTGTCGACACAAGTTTTAGTTGCAATGCAAAAGGAAAATGCTTTGAACTGTTTAGGATTACAATTAAAAGATGGAAATATTTGTAAAAAGAATAATTATCATATTGGTATTGTTAGTTCTCCCACATTTATGAATCAATTTATTGAAAAATTAAAAAATGGTGAATTAAAAATAGGAATATGTCCTCAAGTTGAAGTAGATTCAGAATTGACTGAAGAATATATTATAAAACAATTAGAATCATATCAAAAGCTGCTCAAATCTGGAGTTATTGAAAATGAAGAAGGACCGGTTAAAAAACTACTTCCAAATAAAAAAATAAAGAAGGTATAGGAATATACCATTTTTTATTAATTAAAATAAACTTATTGCTCATGCTAGTATGATTTGTTATAATTTATATAGATTGATTCATATGAATCGTTATTGTCGAAAAAAAGTTGCAGATTTCTACGTCGTCGGCACCAGATTTGATTGATACTCGAACTTATAGTTTGAGATTAAAATGTAAAAGATATCAGAAATAAAAATCTGCTATCTTTTGTCATTTTAGAAACACACTTGCAAATTGGCATATCAATTAGCGTGTGTAAAAGGGCTTGTCCTTTTAAATTCTATATAATAAGCAAAGTATAAAAAATTATGGTATAATATTTATAGCTTATTTAGTAGAAAATAATAATTAATTTTAATTTGTCTTTAAATTTTTGAGAAATGTAGTGGTAATATGAAAACAATTGGAATAATTTTAAGAGATTACGAAATAAAAAATGGTGGAATAGTATATGGAGTTAGGAGCTATCTAATTGAAAAACTAAAAAACTATAATGTTTCAATAATGTGCATACCATTTGATTTTGAAAATAATGAAAAAATTGATACTACTTTAATTGATAAATGTGATGGTATCATACTACCTGGTGGAAAAGTTAGTCATGAATTAGATGATAAAATAGTAAAATATCTATATGATATAGATAAGCCGACTTTGGGAATATGTTTAGGAATGCAACTTATAAGTATGGCTTTTAATAATCATAATATTATACCAGTTAGTAATCATCAAAATGGAAGCAATTATTCTCATTCTATAAATATTGATAAAGACACATTGCTTTATAGAATAATAGGTAAAGAAAATATAGAAATAAATTCTCTTCATTCTTTTTGCATTCCAAATACTAAATTATGTATATCTGCTCGTAGTGATGACAAAGTAATTGAAGCAGTTGAAGATAAAAGAAAAACATTTTTTTTGGGTGTTCAGTGGCATCCAGAATTATTAAATGATGAAAATACTGATAAATTATTTACCTATTTTATCAATAAATTATAAGAAAATACTTAAAAAATGATTAATAGTAAGGAATGTGTATTAAATGGATAACTCAAAAGAAAAAAGTATTAAACTTAGTAATAAAATTTATCCAATTTTTTATGGACTTTCATCAGATTTAATTTTTTTTATTGAGGTTAACACATTATTTTTAACAACTGTTAAGGGGTTAACTACCTCTGAAATTAATTTTATGACGACAATTGGTGTTTTAGTAGCACTAGTGTTTTATTTGTTGTCACATAAGATTATAAATAAAATAGGAAATTTATATTCAATAAAATTAGGAACTTTGTTATTGCTAATATCTGCATTACTTTTTACTTTTTCTACTAATTTAATATTCTTTGTTTTGGCAGAAATTTTTTATGAAGTAGGCTTTGTTTTTAAGTGTGTTGAGCAGGTGGTTTTAAATAATAATTTAATATATCAAAATAAAGAAAATGATTTTATAAAAATAAAGACTAAAGCAACAACAATATATTCAATTGTAACAATGATTGCTACTTTTATTGCAGGATTTTTATTTAATATAAATCCATATTTACCAATGTTTATATGTATATTAATTTGTTTTAATAATTTTATAATGGCACATTATATATATGAGGTTAATTTTGATAATAAAGAATTAGAATTAAAGAAAAATTATAAATTTAGTTTTAATAAGATTATGATTATAACTATACTTGTTTATGGTTTAATATATGGAACTATTACTGTTTGTCAAACAAATGATAAGTTATTTATACAGTACGAATTACAAGATTTTTTAAAAAGTAATAGTGTAACATTAGTAATGTCAATTATTTTATTTTTATCTAGAGTATCAAGATTAATATTAAATTTAATATTTGAAAAAATATATGATAAATTTAAAAATAGAACACTATATTTAATTTATTTTGGATTGTTAATTTCGGTTTCATTATTTGTTATTGGAAAAATATTTTTTACATCTATATATAGTTCTATTATAATGGCTATTGGTTTTATTCTTCTATTAGCTCTAAGAGACCCAACCGAAAATTTATTAAGTGATATTCTTCTTAAGAATACTAATAAAGAAGATAAGGAAAAGGCAATATTGTATTTTCAATTTATGAGAAGATTAGTTGTGTTTATACTAAGTTTGATTGCAACTATGATTCTTGTTAGGTATGAATTAATCCATTTATACATAGTATTTTTGATTTTTATAATATTATATATATTCATGGTTTTAAAATTATTATATTTGGTAAATAATCAAAATAGAAACTAGATTAAAAGTAGCGAAAAGTTATTGCTACTTTTTCTATTTTTTGGTAAAATGAATGTAGTGATTGATATCAATCAATCGTCTTTATGCGAATGAGTTGTAAACCACTTCGTCGTTCGCACCAAATTGATAGGAAATTTGGGTATTTCCTGAGTTTAAGTAATAGATTACTAACAGAAATGTTAGTTTTTTTCTACTTAAAATAAAATAAGTGATAAACTTAATAAAAAGATAAATATAATATATTGGTTTACTTGTGTTAAATATGAATTATGTTAAGATTTTTTTTTAGTGGGACTTGTAATAATCCAACACTTTTTATTTTGCAATAATTTTATAAAATTAAA
>ERZ773200.788-NODE-788-length-30437-cov-5.930485_pt1 | contig 30437 bp, 40 predicted proteins | sample MGYA00581008_ERZ773200 | MGnify/ENA primary metagenome ERZ773200 (study PRJEB29015, sample SAMEA2737770) | human gut metagenome | biome: human gut; feature: human-associated habitat; material: faeces | place: China | collected 2012 ... | reverse complement strand
ATTTTTGGTGCACCATCGGGGACTCGAACCCAGGACCCACTGATTAAGAGTCAGTACCGGGCAACGATACAACGTTTAAATTATCGTTTTACCGTTAGTCTCAGGTAGTCAAAAGTAGTCAGAATGGCTCCGGGATGTAGTCAGTTTGTAGTCAGGCAGTTCCCGCCGTACTATCCGCGGCGGGCGGGGCAGAGTTGAAATAATCGTCCAGTTTGCCACTTACTTTCAGGCCGTCTTCGGCTTCCAGATGGGTGTAGATGCGGGCCGTCATCTCGATGCTGGCGTGACCAAGCAGCTGCTGGGCGGTGCGCAGATCCACACCGGCGTGGTACAGGCAGGTGGCATAGCTGTGGCGCAGCATGTGGGCGTGCACCGGCAGCAGTGACACCCCCGCCACATAATAGACCCACATCTTTTTATAAGCTGACTGCGTCATCACGCCGCCGTCAGCTTTGGTCACAACGTGCTCCCCCAGCTGCGGGGTGGCATCCAGAATCGCCCGCAGCTTGGCGGGCACCGGCACCAGGCGGTGGGAAGCCGCGTTTTTCAGTTCCATACTGGGATCCGGCTGATTGCCGCCCGCAAAGGTTACCGCCCGGCTGACAACCAGCGCCGCCGGGCCGACATCCCGCCATTGCAGGCCCAGAGCTTCCTCCTTGCGCAGGCCGCAGTAATAGCAGAGCGCGCAAAACACCTTGGCCCGCGGCTCCGCAATGGAGGACAACAGCTCCTCCGCTTCGTCCTGCGTCAGGTATTTCTTTTGCTTAGGGCGCGCGTGGGTCGTAATGCGGATGCCGTCGGTGGGGTCGTCGCGGATCAGGTGGTTCGCTTGAGCCGTCTGCATGATCTGCCGCACCGTGATCAGCACCTTGTGCTGCAGGGATTCCGATTGCTCCGTGATTTCCGCCATAATGGCCCGGATATGTACCGGCCGTACTTCCTGCAGCTCCATGCAGCCAATATGCTGCATGATGTGCAGATTGTAGGCATCCCGGTACATTTTGGTGGTGGCCGGCCGCAGCCCCTGCTTGTAAGAGCGCAGCCAGATCTTGGCCCACTCGCCCACCAGGGTGTGGTCCCCCACTTCCAGCCCCGCTTCATCCTGCGCCTGCACCGAGCGCACCGCGGCTTTCAGAGCGGCTTCGGTGCGGCCGTACACGAGCCGCGTTTTGCCGTTGGAAAGGGTGATCCGCTTCTGGTAACGGCCATCCGCGCGGCGCTTTAATGTTTGTTTGGGCATAAAAATACACCTCCAAGGTATGGGTTGTAAAGCCTGCCCGGAGGTGGTATAATCCAAGTGTGGTAGGTTGGACTATGCCTTTGGGCAAGCTGATCTATGGAAACGCTCTCGGTGCGCCAACACCGGGGGCGTTTTTATTTTGTTCGGGCTTTATCTGGCCACAAAATACGGGTTCGGCTTCATCAAAATCAGAATGATATCAACAATCCAGCCGATGCCCAGCAAACCGAAGGTGAGCAAGTACAGCACACCCATGCCGATGCGTCCTTCATAGAATTTATGCGCACCGAAATACCCAAGGAACAGGCACAGGAAAAACGCCGTCCACTTATTGCAATATTTTCCGTGCACTGCAGTTCTGATGCCCACCGAAGCACTGGCGGATGCCGATGCGCTGGAATTATTGTTATTGACAATATTGATCTGCTTATCCTGCGGCAGCTCCCCTGCCTGTTTGCCGCACTTGGGGCAGATGATGCATTCGGCATCAATGCGTTCCCCGCAGTGCGGGCAATACTTGCGCTTTACCAGCTCCTGTCCACATTCCGGGCACACACTGGCATTTACATCAACAGCCGCACCGCAATGCGGGCAATGATTTACAGGTTCCATGATTGTTCTCCCTTCCATCGGTTAAAGTCCATTTTTCTATGCTACTGGATGCAGCACAGAACTTTTCTATCCCCAAAGATTCTTTTCGCACTTACCCCTGTAAAGAACATCCCCTTATTTCGCCAATATTCAAGATGAACATATTTTTACAAGTCTAAAATATTCCTTGCATTTTCTGCTCAAAGTGCATATAATGATATTGAGAGAACGCCGCCGGAGCACACGAGGGTTTTTTAACCAGCATACTTGTTATGTGGTAGTCGTGCCGGGGGTTCTTTCTTTTTTTGTGCAAATTCGCATTTTACGCAACTCTGTTACATCAGGCTTCATCTCTTCTGTAAAGAATTTGATTCCGTAACGATCTATGCGCGAATCGCCGCCTCTTCCTCCACGATATAGATGCTCTTTTAGTGCCATAGAAAAACACGGCACACAAAATCCCCACTGATTAGGTTCATACGTGCTAAACATCGTCGTTGCGCATACATCAGCTAGTTGCAGCATGTCCCATGATCCTGCGCCCTTTGTCACTACTTTCTCAAATTGTTGCGAGTAGATGTTGTTATATTTATAAGGGAGTAATTTTTCTTTTATATAAGTAATTAGCTCATTGTCACGGCTCGTACCTCTTGCCGATAAAACAATATCTGCTGTTTTTCCATTTGCATACAAGTACCAGGAAGCCCTTTGCAACAAATACTTGCACACATAATTGTAAGCAATTATTGGCGTTGGTATTTTTGATACATCAAACTTTGTTGTATCAACAAGAACATTCATATAAACAAAGTCTTCTGCGGAGAGTTCTCGAACGATGTACGCCCTCTTAAAATATTCTCGAATTGTCCTCAAATGAATCTCTTTTGCGTTTAATGTCGTCTTTATTTGATTCATTGTAGACCGAATCGAAGCTTCTTTATCTTTATCCACAATTACTGCTGTTAAAACAAACCATTTTGTACCATGGCCAAACCCCAGATCACCTGATTCATCAATATACACAGTGCAGTCTGCCATCGTTATATGCTCCTTTTTCTTGACCTCTAAATAAAGCTTCTGCCTTCCTATAGATTATCCTTATAATAGTAATACGCCCGCCGGACATACTCTTCCGTTGTGTCCAATCTCTCCGCAATCTCCCAGGCGTCATATCCTTTATGGAGCAGCTCAAACAGTGTACCGCGCGGAATGGCATGCTTGATATACCAGCGATCTGCCCGCACTTCATGCTGTTCCATCAGGTCATACGGCGTTGTGCGAGAATAGAATCCGCCATATAAGCAGTGCCCCAGTTCATGGCCGATCCGTGCCTGCTCCTCTGCATAGGTAAGAGGTCTTGAATTGTCCACCCCGACAAAACACTTGCCGTTGATTTCCGTTGAAACACTGTCAGAATTCGGCAAGCAAAAATGGAGGACTTCTATTCCCTTTTGTTCTGCAATCGAGTTAAAGTTTGTCCTTCTGCTCATGGGCATCTCGTTCCTTTATAAAGCGAACAAATTGCTTGACTTCCTCATACTGGGCATCCGTAACGGGCCCGCCGCCAAATAAAGCAAACTTAATATCATCATCCGAAACCTCATGGCTTTGCGCCGTGAGGTTTTCTTTTTTGTCCGTTTCCCCTTTCAGGTAAGAAACCGGCACATGATAAAACTCTGCAATTTGTTCAATGTATTTTCTGTAGGATTTCAGTGAACCGTTTTTCCAGTTCGTAACCACGTTAGGGCTTACCCCAAGATAATCAGCCAGGGCTTTGCCTGCGCCATGTGTGGGGCCCATACATTCAAGAATCCTGCTCAGCATTATATCCATTTTGGCACCTCAGTTTTGTGATTTTTGCCAAAATCAAATAAACCGAACATTTTTGACTTGCTTTTGTGTGGTTTGTGTGGTATTGTATGTACATACCGAACAAAACACACGGTATACAAAAGCGTTTGGCATGTGATTTATTTGAATTGCAACATCATAATATCACAAAACCAAACAAAACACAACTATTAAAATACACAAAGAAAGGAGCTTCCAAATGGCCGAACTGCATACCTGCGCTGAGGTGGCAGACCGTTACGGGGTCAAGATCATTACGGTATGGAGCTGGATTCGCAAGAAAAAGCTGCACGCAATCAAACTTGGCCGCGATTACCGCATCAGCGATGCCGACCTCAAAGAATTTGAGGACGCCCGCCGCACCATCTCGACTACATAACCATTCTACCACAACACCTGTCCCATAGTCCGGACTTTGAACCGGAAGGGCTAGATTTTTTAGGAGGTATCCCCATGAACAATGAAAAAAGCCCCCCGCCTGATTGTCAAGGTCAGGCAGGGGCAGAAATCAAGCGATTAAAGCGGCGTGTTTCAATTCTGAGTATCTGCTGTTTCGTTCAGGCTCTCACACTTTGGAGTATTTTCTGGAAGATCGAGAAGATCATCGGATGTATCGAGACTATCACACGTGCCCTCGGTATACTTGTTAATTTCCACTTCTGAAGGAATTCCGTTATCCATTTTTTCAATAATTGAGGATAGCGCGTTTTCTACAAACTCCTCGTGCTTATCCGGAAGTACATCCTGAACGACATCCCTTATAAGCGCTATAAGGCAAAGCACAAACGAAAGGATTTCGAGCACGTCGTGCCATGAGATCTTATCCCCTGGCTTTTTGGCCGTTTCGATTTTCTGTTCAACGGTAGATATAACGTCATCCGTAAAAATCGGCTGAACATCTTCGAGAATCGCCGCTGCGGTGCTGACGGGAACAAGGTCATCCGCTTCATGCTGCGTTTGCAAAATGTCCGAAAAGCTTTGCATTGCTGCTGCAACCTGTAACAGCAATGCGTCCACATTCTCATTTTTCCAAATTTCTGTAGGCTCTTGGGCAAAACGCTCCAAGGCCGGCGCCAAAAATTCGCTCGCTCTTTGCATCTGTAGTTCCAGTGCTTGCATCTTATCCTCTAGCTGCTGCAAAGGCCCCATCAAGCTATTAGGGTATTCCGGGTACTGCCTGGAAAGTTCCCCCATCTTTTCTGCAAATATACAGAGTGCATTTACCAGCGCCTGTACATTGCTATCTGTTACAACAAGGCTATTAGTTTCCATTCTTTTCCCCTCTCCTCTCTCATTCCTCACAGTTGAAACAGAACAAATAACGAATATTTTCAAAGGAGGTCTTTCCCATGACCAACAAAAAAGCTTCCCCCGCTTTTAACCCAACAATCACAGCCCAGACCAAAGATGGCTCCACGGTTGAGATTGGAAGCATCGCTCCCGATTTCAGCGTCAAGATTTTCCCCGGCGTCAACTTTGCTGACCTGGCCCACAATGCCATCCTGGGATCCGAGAACATGCACGTTACAACCGGGTGCATTGATTTGCGGAAATTCAGATCCGAGCTTGATAAATGACCGTGTTTACAGTCGGATCACGTTCTGCCTGCGCTTTGATCACAGCTTTCATACCATTTTCAATCGCCGCAGCAAATGCTTGTCCTTTTGCCAACCGTGCCCCAACCTGTTCTTCAAGGCTGATTGGCGCTTTATCGTGAAGGATATCAAAGACCGCATCATCTTTGCTGGTCATATGTTGTACTCTTACTCTTCCAGTCAAGTCAACCGTTCCAACTGCCATACCACCTGCGGCAGAACGCCCCACGGCAATAAATTGTGCATCCAGGCGCGGCTTCCCAATTCTTGTGCTTGTCATGATTGACTGCAAGATTTCAATGGCATCATCTACCGTTACATTTTTGATGTTCGGGCAAATGGCCTTAAAATCCTGCATGGCTTCCATGGCCGATTCGTACCCCTTGGTATACCCAATGTAAAGACCTTCGTTGATCATTTGAAATTTAGGAAGATCTTCCCGTATCACGGATTTGTCAGCCGCATTACATTGCCGCCCATCGCTCATGATCCAGGCATGATTTCCCGTAACTGCACCAATTACAATACTCATTCTTTTCATCCTTTCTTATCGCAAAATTTCTATTTTTTATGGCATTCCTGCCATAGATACCAAAGGAGGTGACCCCCATGTTTCCCAATCTTTTTATTGAGCTCAAGCGCAGCAAATCCACCCAGCAGCAGCTGGCAGAGCGCATTGGCATCTCGCACAGTTCCATGCAGAACAAACTGCAAGGGCGGACGCAATTCACCCTGAAAGAGATGCGCGACATCCAGGCTGTTTTTGCGGATTGTTCACTTGACTATCTTTTTTCAGAGTACGGCAGCAAGCGCAGTCTACCATAGTTTCCTTTTTTTGCCATCATGTTATTGAGAAGAATATCATGATTCTGGCAATTTGTCAAACATTTTGACGGTTACATTTTGGTTACTTAATTTTCGCATCTATGCAATTTATCTCAGAATCACTTCAAATGCGCCAGAATAACCCAGAATCACTCAGAATGAACAATGACATTTTTTATGAAAGGAGAAATTACCATGACCCTTTACACTGCCGACCGCCTGGCCGAGATGCTGGGCGTGCAAAAATCCACCGTACAGCAGCTTGTGCGGGCCGGGGAGTTTGGGCCCACGGTCAACGTAGCGCGCAAACACCTGGTGACCGAAGACGGCCTGGCCGGGTTCATTGCGCGCCGCACCGGCCCCGCGCACAGCGGCCTTGCCCCCGCACCGCAAACCAACTATCACCACCGGCACAGTGACCCTGGGCCGATCTGAAAGGAGAACGACAATGCCCCAAACAAAAACAGCCGCCCCGGTGCTGCAACACCGGAACGGCCAGACGAAAAATTTCATCACTTGTATTCTACTCCACCTTGCCCGCGTTTGCAAGGTCTGCGCCAATTTTGCTTTGCTTGGCTGCGGGCTGGGCGCGCTGTGCGCCGTGGCCGCCCTGACCCAGGGCGGCGGAGCGTCTGCCCTGGCAGGGCTGGCTGGCTGCCTGCTGGGCGGGTGGGCAGCTGTTACGCTGCGGGAGGTAGCGACATGCTCGGAATCGTGATTGACCCCGGCGCAAAGCCGGAACTTTACCGTCTGCCGGACACCCTGCAGGAGCTGCAGCGCTTTATGGGCGGGTACGCGCAGCGCTGCCCGATCAGCAACCGGTTTGCCGCGCTGTTTTATCTGCCGCAGGCCGGGCAAAACCTGCCGACCCGGCATTACAACGGCCGCTGGTTTTATGGGCGGCTCTGCCTTGTGGGCTGGCGCAACGCCCGCATGACGGACCTTCCCAAGCCGCTGGCCGAAGAACTTCTGCAAAAATTCACACCTGTGGAGGTAACGCCATGAACGAGTATGACGCCATCCGCGCTGCTTTTGCCCACAACCGCAAGGATGCCGAACTGCTGCTGCACGAAACCGTGCGCGGCATTCTGGCCGAGGCAACGAGCAGCAAGGTCAAACAACTGGAAAAGATCAGCCTGTGCTACAGCGCCGCAGACACCGGCGCCGCCCAGCGCAAAGCGCTGATCAACATGGAGGTAGAAGGTTGACAGACTACATGATCTGCCAGAACCAGGACAACCACCTGCTGTACGCCTTAAAGCACGGCAGGTTCTGGTTCTGGAACAAACACCAAAACAAATGGGTGCCCAGCGATTTTGCCGCCCAGCAGTACGCCAAGGCCCAGACCAAAGAGCCCGACCTGGCGCAGGAGGACTGGCTGGGGGGATGCTTCGGCATCCTGATGGATGACTACGAGGTACCGGACGCTGTGGTAAAAGCCCTGCGCGCACTGCCCAACAAGGAGGAACCACCATGCAAAGTGAACACGACTGCCCCGAATGCGGATGCTGCTGTGACTATGGCCGCCCCTGCTGCCACGTTGGCGGAGGAAACATCGACCACCCAGGCGGATGCAAACAGCTGCCCGCCGGACCCCTGCTCCCCTGCGGACACTTCCGGTGCAATGTCAAACCTGTCCGGTGCGGAAACTGCCTGTTCGGCTCCGGCGTTTGATTACAGCGGGCTGGATGAGCAAACGGTCAACGACCTGCACCTTGCAGAACGAGAATGCGCAGCAGGGCGGAGGTTGGCAGAAGCTGGGCTGCGCCGCATGGCTGATGGGGTAGCAATCGCGCATGAGGCACTTGTCCCAAATTGGGACAACTCAAAACATGGGAACCGCGGCGAGGATGCATTCCGCCGTTGGTGCGAGAGTATAGGCGTCAGCAAGTCCGCGGCCTACCGTCTGTTGCAAGTTACCGCTCTGTTTGATAACAGCAGTCCCGAACAGCAGAAAATCCTTGATTCGCTTTCCCCTTCTTTATTATATGCCGCCGCCAAACCCACCGCCCCCGCCGATCTGGTGCAGGCCGTCAAATCCGGCGACATTACCACCCACAAGCAATACCAGGATTTGCTGAAAGAAAACCAGCAGCTGCGCGCCGACCGGGTGAACGCCCTCAATGCCGCAGCCGCCGCCGAAGCCGCCCGCGATGCCGCCCTAGCCGATGTTGACGGCCTGCATGAGCAGAACCGCCAGCTGCAAGCCGCCGCCACCGGTGCCCAGGAAAGCTACCGCACCGCCCACAAAAACGAAGATTCCGCCCTGCGCCGCGCCACCGAAGCCGAACAGCGGGCAAAGGAAGCGGAAAAGCAGCTGGCCGGTGCCCGCCAGGTTGCCGATGCCGCCCGGATGCGTGCCGACAAATACCAGCGGGAAGCCGAAGCCGCCAAAGCGCAGCCGGTGGCCGCCGCTGTGGACGAGGATGAGATCAACCGCCGTGCCCACACCCTGGCCGATGAACTGACCGCCCCTTTGCGCAGCGAGCTGGAAGCCGCCAAAGCTGCTGCCGCCACACCGGAACAAATCGAGCTGGACACCCGCAACGCCTATGACAGCCTGCTGCTGGCCGGGCGCGCCATGCAGAACGCCTGGAAGTCCGTCAAGCCGCAGCTGGCCAAGCTGCCGCCGGACACCCGCGCCGGGGCCATCAACCAGCTGACCAACACCCTGACTGAAATTCAAACGGAGGCAATAAAATGTCTGTAAAAATTGCGGCTCTGGAAGCCGAAAACGTAAAACGCATCAAGGCGGTTGCCCTCACGCCCTCCCCCACCGGGCTGACCATTGTGGGCGGCAACAACAACCAGGGCAAAACCAGTGTGCTGGATGCCCTGGCCTGGGCTCTGGGCGGCGAGAAGTTCCGCCCTACCGCCGCTGTGCGGGACGGTGCCCTTGCCCCGCCCCACCTGAAAGTGATCCTGTCTAACGGCGTTGTGGTGGAGCGCAGGGGCAAAAACAGCAGCCTGACCGTGACGGACCCCACCGGCCAGCGCAGCGGCCAGCAGCTGCTGAACGCTTTTGTGGAGCCGCTGGCGCTGGACCTGCCCCGCTTTATGCAGGCCAGCGATAAAGACAAGGCCGACACCCTGCTGAACATCATCGGTGTGGGGGATGCTTTGACCGGCCTGGACCGGGAGATCAAAGCCCTGTACGACCGCCGCACCGTGATCGGCCAGATCGGCGCCCAGAAACGCCACGCCGCCGAAGAGCTGACCGAATACCCGGACGCCCCGTCCGAACCCGTTAGTGCCATTGAGCTGATCCAACAGCAGCAGGAGATTTTGCTCCATAACGCCGACAACCAGCGCCAGCGCGACCGCCTGACCGAGATTACCCACGCCAAGCACCGCGCCATGGATGAGCTGACCCGCTTGGAGGAACAGCTCAAAACCCTGCAGGAGCACCGCGGCCAGCTGGTAGAGGAATACAACGCCGCCTGCGTGCAGGAGGAAGCCGCCACCAAGACCGTGGCCCAGCTGCAGGATGAATCCACCGCCGAGCTGGAGCAGAGCATCCGCAATGTGGAGGAGATCAACCGGCAGGTATCCGCCAACCTGGCAAAATCCAAGGCTCAGGACGAAGCCGAGCGCTATGCGCAGGAATACATCGCCCTGACAGAGCAGATCAAGGCAAAGCGCACCGCCCGCATGGACCTGCTGAACGGCGCAGACCTGCCCCTGACCGGCCTGGGTGTGGAGGACGGCAGCCTGACTTACAACGGCAAGCACTGGCAGGACATGAGCGGCAGCGACCAGCTGCGGGTGGCCACCGCCATTGTGCGCCGCCTGAACCCCGACTGCGGCTTTGTGCTGCTGGACAAGCTGGAACAGATGGACCTTGCCACCCTGGCGGAGTTCGGCAGCTGGCTGCAGGCCGAAGGATTACAGGCCATCGCCACCCGCGTTTCGACCGGCGGGGAGTGCCAGATCATCATTGAGGATGGCAGGGTAAAAGACGCCGAGGAACCACCCGCCCCCAAAACATGGACGAAAGGAGCGTTCTGAAATGAGCAAATACGCAATCACATCCGGCACCATTGCCGCGCCGGTCAAAACCGTTCTGTACGGGCCGGAGGGCATCGGCAAAAGCACTTTTGCCGCCCAGTTCCCCGCCCCGGTATTCATTGACACCGAGGGCGGCACCAAGCGGCTGAACGTTGCCCGCCTGCCCGCGCCCACCAGCTGGGCCATGCTGCTGGATGAAGTCGCTGAGGTCAGCCGCGGCAATGTGCCCTGCGGCACCCTGGTGATCGACACCGCCGACTGGGCCGAACGGCTCTGCATTGACGCCGTCTGCGCCCGCGCCAAGGTCAAGGGCATTGAGGATTTCGGGTACGGCAAGGGCTATACTTACGCGAAAGAAGAGTTCGGCAAGCTGCTGGACGCTCTGGAAGAAGTGCTGAACACCGGGCACAACGTGGTAGTCCTGGCCCATGCCGCCATCACAAAATTTGAGCAGCCCGATGCCGTTGGCAACTATGACCGCTGGACCATGAAAACCAGCAAACAGGTAGCCCCTCTGCTGCGGGAATGGTGCGACATGCTGCTGTTTGCCAACTACAAAACCGTGGTAGAAAAAGCCGGCAGTGCCCCCAACGCCAAGAACAAGGCCAGCGGCGGGCGGCGGGTTCTCTACACCAGCCACCACCCCTGCTGGGATGCCAAAAACCGCTTCGGCCTGCCGGAAGAGCTGCCCTTTGAGTATGCCAGCATCGCCGCCTGCATCCCGGACCCGCACCCCGGCGCAGCCCCCGCGCCGCGCCCCATCATGGTAGAGGATGCCCCCGCCCCCAAGCCTGCACCGGTGCCGGTTCCCGCTGCACCTGCTGCACCGCCTGCCGTGCCTGCCGGGATCTCCGCCAGTGATCTGCAGGCGCAGGGCGTGCCGACCGCCCTTGCCCAGCTGATGGCCGCCAATAATGTGACCCCGGAGGAACTGCAGACCGTGGTCGGCCAGCGCGGGTACTTCCCCGCCGATATGCCGGTCAAGGATTACCCGGCTGATTTCGTCAGCGGCTGCCTGGTGGCCGCCTGGCCCCAGGTGCTGGAGATGATCTGCACCAACCGCGATGTACCGTTTTAACAAATACAAAGGAGATTTACCCATGGCTGAATATATGAACAACATGCCGGATGCTGCCCTGGACTGGGACAGCGAGGTTACCAACGAACAGCGGGAATTTGTGCTGCTGCCTGCGGGCGATTACCTGTTTACCGTGCAGAGCTTTGAGCGTGCCCGCTATGAGGGCAGCGCCAAGCTGCCGCCCTGCAGCATGGCCAAGCTGACCATTACCATCCATGGCGGCGACAAAGGCGAAACCACCGTCACCCACCGCCTGTACCTGCACACCAAGACCCAGGGCCTGCTGGGCGCCTTTTTTGAGAGCATCGGCCAGTGCAAGCGCGGCGAGACGTTCCGCCCCCGCTGGAACGAAATTGTCGGTGCGCAGGGCATGTGCCGCCTGGGCGTGCGGGAATACACCAAACAGAGCGGCCCCCACGCCGGTGAGACCGGGCAGGCCAACGAGATTGAAAAGTTCCTGCCACGCCCCGAACCCACCGCCGCCCCCAGCACCGGGTGGAAGCAGGGAGCTTTTTAAGTTAGGAGGTAGGAGTTAAAACGGGCCTAAGGTCCAGCTCTGTAGGGAACGGTCTATCTCCGGCCTAAGAGCCGGGGCGTTGCCCCGGTTGGCCTCCGAAACGCGCCTGCGGGCGCAGTGACCGTTCCGAAAATCCCGCCGTATATGCCACAACAGGATTTGCCACAGGGCGACGGGCGCACACTGTGCGCCCCTACGGGATTGCGGCCCAATTTTCAACCCGTGCGCGCACGCGCACTCCAATAACTCCTAACTCCTCACTAACACGGAAAGGATACTTATGCCCAACACAAACTCTCTCCCCCTCCGCCCCTATCAGCAGCGGGCGAAAGAACAGATCCATACAGAGTGGGAACAGGGGCGGCTGCGCACGCTGCTGGTGCTGCCCACCGGCACCGGCAAAACCATTGTGTTTGCTGCCGTGGCCGAAGACCAGGTGCGTGCCGGGGACCGGGTGCTGATCCTGGCCCACCGCGGCGAACTGCTGGAACAAGCCGCCGACAAGCTGCGAAAATCAACCGGCCTGGGCTGCGCGGTGGAAAAAGCCGAACAATCCTGCCTGGCCAGCTGGTACCGCGTTGCCGTTGGCAGCGTGCAAAGCCTGCAGCGCCCCCAGCGACTGGAAAAGTTCCCCCACAATTATTTCAGCACCATCATCATTGACGAAGCCCACCATGCCGTGACCGACGGCTACCGCCGCATTCTGGACTGGTTCCCCGCGGCCAAGGTCCTGGGCGTAACGGCCACGCCGGACCGCGGCGACCTGCGCAATCTGGGCGAGGTGTTCGACAGCCTGGCCTATGAGTACAAACTCACCGATGCCATCCGGGACGGCTTTCTGTGCCGCATTATGGCACAGACCATCCCCCTCAGGCTGGATATTTCCACCGTGGGCATGTCCGGCGGGGACTATGTCGTGGGCGAGCTGGGCAGCGCCCTGGACCCTTATCTGAACCAGATCGCCGCCGAGATGGCGCACTACTGCAAGGGGCGCAAAACCGTTGTCTTTCTGCCGCTGATCAAGACCAGCCAGAAGTTCCGGGATACCCTGAACCGCCACGGATTCCATGCTGCCGAGGTCAACGGCCAGAGCACCGACCGCGCCCAGATTCTGGCAGATTTTGACGCCGGAACCTACAACGTGCTGTGCAACAGCATGCTGCTGACCGAAGGCTGGGACTGCCCCAGTGTGGACTGCGTTGTGGTGCTGCGCCCCACCAAGGTGCGCAGCCTGTACAGCCAGATGGTGGGCCGCGGCACCCGCCTGCACGAAGGCAAAAAGGATCTGCTGCTCCTGGATTTCCTCTGGCTGACCGACCGCCACGAGCTCTGCCGCCCAGCCGACCTTGTGTGCGAGGACCACGCCGTTGCCCAGCAGATGACCGATAACCTGGCTGCCGCCGCCTGCCCGGAGGACGTGGAGGAAGCCGCCCGGCAGGCCGCCGAAGACGTGGTGGCCCAGCGGGAGGAAGCCCTTGCCAAGCAGCTGGAAGAACAGCGCCGCAAACGCGCCCGCCTGGTGGACCCGCTGCAATACGAAATGAGCATCCAAGCTGAGGATCTGGCCGGTTATGTGCCCGCCTTTGGGTGGGAAGCCGGTCCCCCCAGCGCCGAACAGACCGCCGCGCTGGAAAAGCAGGGCATCTGCCCCGATGCGGTGGAATCCGCCGGCAAAGCATCCCTGCTGCTGGACCGGCTGAACAAGCGCCGGGATGAGGGATTAACCACCCCCAAGCAGATCCGCTGCCTGGAAAAATACGGCTTCCAGCATGTGGGCACCTGGAGCTTCAACGCCGCCAAGCACATGATCGACCGTATCGCCGCCTGCGGCTGGCGCGGCGCCCCCAAGGGCGTGGACCCAAAGACCTATATGCCCTCTGCGGAAACAACCCCAATCTTTGACTTCGGATGGTAAACGGAATGGACAATGCAAATGATCTCAAGGAAGCCTTGGACTTTATCTCCCCGGCAAACTTGACCTATGAGGAATGGGTCACGGTGGGTATGGGGCTGAAAGAAGCCGGGTTCCCTGTTACCGCATGGGAGCAATGGAGTTCCCGCGATGGCAGCCGGTACCACAAGGGCGAATGTGCCCGCAAGTGGGAAAGTTTCCGTGGCAATCCCAAACCGATCACCGAGAACAGCATTTTCGCCCTGGCACGCAATCACGGCTGGCCGGGCCCCGCCGGGCATGAGCTGGACTGGAACGACGCGATCTGCGCCCCCGGCACCCGGCCGGACGGCGTTGTGGTGGATACCCGCTGGCTGGATGTGCAGGAGCTGAACATCCCCGAACAATGGGACCCCGCCGACCAGCTGCGCCGCTACCTGCAGGCCCTGTTTGAGCCGGAGGACCATGTGGCCTATGTGACCGAAAGCTACCTGCGGGATGACCGCTATGCCCCCACAAAAGGCTGCTGGGACCGCACCGCCGGTCAGCTGATGGACGAGCTTGCCCGCTGCGGCGGGGACATCGGCGCTGTGGTGGGCGATTACAACCCCGCCGCCGGTGCCTGGATCTGCTTCAACCCCGTGGAGGGCGGCCGCAGCAACAACAATGTGACCGACTACCGCTATGCCCTGGTGGAATGCGACAACATGGAGCTGGAAAAGCAGCAGGCCATTATCCGCCAGCTGGAACTGCCCTGCGCGGCCCTGGTGTACAGCGGCAGCAAAAGCCTGCACGCCATTGTGCGGGTCGGCGCGCCGGATTATACCGAGTACCGCCGCCGGGTTGACTACCTGTACGCTGCCTGCAAGAAAAACGGCCTGACGCTGGACGAAGCCAACCGCAACCCTGCCCGCCTATCCCGCATGCCGGGCATCCTGCGCGGCGGCAAAAAGCAGTACCTGCTGGAAACCAACACTGGCAAATCCTGCTGGGAGGAATGGAAAGACTGGTTTGAAGCCTGCACGGACGACCTGCCCGATACCGAAAACCTTGCCGATGACTGGGCCAGCCTGCCGCCGCTGGCAGATGCCCTGATTGAAGGAGTGCTGCGCCAGGGCCACAAAATGCTTCTGGCTGGTCCCAGCAAAGCGGGCAAAAGCTTTGCCCTGATCGAACTGTGCATCTGCCTTGCCGAGGGTGCCCCCTGGCTTGGCCGCTTTGCCTGTGCGCAGGGCAAGGTGCTTTATATCAATCTGGAACTGGACCGCGCCAGCTGCCTGCACCGCTTCAAAGATGTATACGAAGCCCTGCACCTGCCGCCCCGGAACCTTGCCAACATCGACATCTGGAACCTGCGCGGTGCCTCCGTCCCCATGGATAAGCTGGCTCCCCGCCTGATCCGCCGGGCTGCCAAGAAAGGCTACCTGGCCGTTGTGCTGGACCCGATCTATAAAGTCATCACCGGCGATGAAAACAGCGCTGACCAGATGGCCAAGTTCTGCAACCAGTTTGACCTGGTCTGCCGGGAACTGGACTGTGCCGTCATCTACTGCCACCACCACAGCAAGGGCGCGCAGGGCGGCAAGCGCAGCATGGACCGTGCTTCCGGCTCCGGTGTGTTTGCCCGTGACCCGGATGCCATGCTGGATATGACCGAGCTGGTCCCCACCGATGCCATCCGGGAGCAGCTGCACAACAAAGCGGCCTGCGCCGCAGCCAAAGCCCTGCTGGATGCCCGCGGCCATGCCGATGCTTACGGCCCGGACGATGCCCTGAGCCGCAGCCGGATGCTGGCCATTGCCAAGGAACACCTGCCGCTGCCCGATCTGCACCGCCTGGATGCAGACACCGCGGCTGCCATCAAGCGCGCCGATGCCATGACCGCCTGGCGCATTGAGGGCACTCTGCGCGAGTTTGCCCGTTTTGACCCGGTCAACCTCTGGTTCGACTATCCCGTACACAAGCTGGACAGTGGCCTGCTGGAGGACCTGCAGCCAGAAAGCGATTACAAGCAGCTTGGCTCCCGCGGTGCCGCAAAGCGCTGGGGAGACAAAGATACTGCCGCCAAAAGCAAACGTGCCGAACTGCGCACCGCCTTTGAAGCCTGCACCATGGATGGTAAAGTGACCATTTACAGCATGGCTGAATACCTGAACCTGAAGCCCGATACCGTGCGCCGACGCCTGAAATCCGACGGCGGGTTTTGGATTGATGGCACCAGCGTGGGGCTGAAAGAGCCCGGAAGCAACGGATAATATTTCTTATATTTCACGGAAAATAGCCGCTATCACAAATCCGTCCGAACTTCCGTATTTCGGAAAATAGCCGCTATCCGTACCAAATACGGACGGAAAATAGCCTTATATATATAGTAAAAATCCGTCCGTGTGTTGGGGTATCCCAGAGGATGGGGCGTACACAGCCCCCATCCCTCCGGGAACCCACCCCAACACGTTGGCCACAAAAAAAGAACGAGGTGAAAATACATGCAATTTTTTATTCCCATGCAGCCGCCCACCACAACCCACAATGCCAAGCAGCTGCATGCCTTTATGCGCGGCGGAAAGCCCTGCGCCGTGTTGCACGACAGCCCGGAGCTGAAAGCCACCCGTGCCAAGCTGCACGCCTACCTGGCCCCTTATGCACCGCCTACCCCCTGCAGCGGCCCGGTGCGGCTGTTGGTCAAGTGGCTGTTTCCCACTGACGGCCGCCACAATGACGGCGAGTGGCACACCACCAAGCCCGATACCGACAACCTGGAAAAAGCCCTGAAAGACGAAATGACCCGCCTGCACTTCTGGTGCGATGACGCATTCGTGTGCAGTGAGGTGGTTGAAAAGTTCTGGGCCGATACCCCCGGCATTTACATCAAGGTGGTGGAATTATGATGCCTGTTTCAAGCGGAATGCGGTTCGATACCGAAAACAGCCGGTGCATCCCTGCTGAACGGATGACGCCGGAAGAGCTGCGCCAGCTGCACCGCCTGGCCATCGAGCGCCGCCCCGAAGCCTGTTTTGGCTGCGGGCTGGAACATGATTGTTTTGTGTATGGGCATGGATGTGCCGTCATCCGCAAAGCATTGCGGCTGTTGGGAGGTGGGGCGGATGCCTGTCTTTGATTCCAACTGTCTCTACATCATCCAATGCCTGGCCCTTGTGTTTGTCGCGGCCCCCTGCGTGCTCTTTGCGGGCGGCATGCTGATCTGTGGGCTGATGTGGTGCGGGCTGCGCATCACCCGCGCCATGCACCTGCGGCTGCTGGGCCTGCCGCGGTGTGGGCGTTGCCGCTACTGGGCCGCCGTGCAGTGCCCGCTGTACAGCCGCAACACGCCAAGCGATTTCTGCAGCCGCGGCGAAAGGTGGGGTGACTGATGGACATTCTGCTTTCGATCATCGGCAGCGCTGTTCTGGCCGCGCTGCTGGCCGCCGCCTACACCGCCGGGCTCTGCGCCGGAAAGGCCGCCGCCCATACGGACGAGGACGACGAACCGAAGATCTACATGGATCATACGCATGGAGGTGATGCCGATTGACCTATAACGAGAAAGTCCAGTATCTCCAGCGCTACCAGCAAAGTCTGCGCCAGGAGCGGGAGCTTGAACAGGAGCTGCTTACTCTGCGCAGCCAGGCTTGCCGCGTCACGCCGCTTCTTTCCTCCATGCCAACCGGCACTCCGGACGGTCAGGGCATCCCCCGTGCTGTGGAGCGCATCATTCAGGCGCAGCAAGAGCTGGAACGCCAGATTGCTATCTGTGCAGATACCCGCCGCGACATCATCACAATCATCAATCAAATCACCGATGCCCGCGATCAGGAAATTTTGCGCAGAAGATACCTGCTTGGCCAGCGCTTTGAGCAGATCGCTGTGGAGATGCACCTGGAATACCGGTGGGTCAGGAGGAGGCATAAAAGTTCTATCTTATGTATTTTTCAATCACCTTGAATTGTCATCCAAAAACAATTATAATATAGAAAAAAGGAGGTTGTAATATGGGAGGTGTTTTACCAATACCTGCACAAGCCGTTTGTAATTCTATTTTACAGTTATCTTTTGAGGAAAATATTCCTGTAAGTCCAATGAAACTACAGAAACTTCTCTATTTTGTTTATCGTGATTACTTAAAAGAGACAGATGAACTTCTATTCTCCGAACGCTTTGAAGCTTGGCCGTCTGGTCCTGTGTTACCCAGTGTTTACAGTGAATTCAAATCTTTTTGCGACCAGCCAATTACCAAATTTGCAAAAAATGCTGATGGCAGTGTAAGTGTTATTTCAAAAGCAGCTATAGGCGCACAATGCGTTGTTAATACTATCAAAAGTGTCTGGGATAAATATAAGCACTTAAATGGAATTCAACTGTCAGGCCTTACCTATCAGAAAGGAACCGCTTGGAATCAGGCACATTCCAAACATGAACTTTTGCTTGATATAGATTCTATTAAGGAGGAAACTCTTGCCTAATTCAACTACTCCGCTCATTACAGGTGGTTCTCTTCATGATTCGCAAACTATTAAGCTTCCAACCTCTGAGCAAGAAATTTTTCCTTACGAGGCATATCAGCATTCTGATTTGACCACGGAGTTACCTAAAGAGGACGTCGAAAAAATGGAAAAGTCGGTCAAGACCAAAAAGGCTGAGCAAGAAATCCACCTCAAAGATAACGCGTTCATCCTTTTATGTTGTTGTTTGGCTGCATTTGCCCTTTTCTATGTTGTAGATACGATTGTCATCAATTTAGGTGGCCAAACCAGTAGCGTTCTTTCTTCAGCTCTTGACATGGCCAAAACCATCATTACGTTCTTAATCGGATATCTTTTTGCCGCAGAGAAACCAAAGAATTGACCCTCGCAGACCCCCAATAAACATGCTATAATACTATCATCAAAAGCCGTAAGGAACCCAAAACGTCCTTACGGCTTTTGTATTGTCATTTTATCCTCCCCATTTCAGCCAGATGGCCATGCTCCCGCCTGGCTGTTTTTATGCCGCGCAGCCGGCCATTTGGCAGGGGCGCTGTGTTCCCAAGCAACGGCACAGCAAGGGTGCAAGGCCCTTGTGCGGCCCCACTCCCCGGCACCCGGCAAAGGCTCACACATTTACTCTCTTTCCTTTTTGTCCGTGTATGCCGGGATTTATCAAAACTTCAACCCCGCCAGACCCGGCGGGGTATTTTATTTCAGAAAGGCGGTGAAACATGGCATACAAACGCAACCCGGTTGGGCGGCCCCCGAAGTACAAGAGCGTGGAAGAGATCCAAGGCAAAATTGATGCCTATTTCACCGCCTGCAAGGGGCACCCCCTGATGAACCCGGATACCGGCGAGCCGTGCTTGGACAAATACGGCCTGCCCATTATTGTGGATGCCAAACCACCGACGGTAAGCGGGCTGGCCCTGGCGCTGGGGTTTTCCTGCCGCCGGGACCTGAACGCCTACCAGGGCAAAAAGGAATTTTGCACCACGATTACGCGCGCGAAGGCCCAGTGCGAAGCATACGCCGAAGAACGCCTGTTTGACCGGGACGGCACCAACGGCGCGCAGTTCAGCCTGCGCTGCAATTTTGGCTGGAACGACAAGCCCGCCGAAGCACCGCCCCCGCCCACTGATGACGGCTTTTTGACCGCAATGCAGCAGCAGGCACCCGAAGCCTGGAAGGATGGTACGGATGAACCCGGTTAAGCCTGCCGCGTTCCGGTTCCGGCCGTTCAGCCGCCGCCAAAAGCAGGTGCTTACCTGGTGGTGCAGCACCTCCCCCGTACAGGCGGCGGACGGGCTGATCGCGGACGGATCCATCCGTTCCGGTAAAACCGTTTCGCTCTCCCTTAGTTTTGTGCTGTGGGGCATGGCGCGCTTTAACGGCCAGAACTTTGCCCTGTGCGGCAAAACCATTGCCAGCCTGCGGCGCAACGTGGTGGGGGTGCTCAAGCAGATGCTGACCGCCCGCGGCTACACTGCCGCCGAGCGCCGGGGCGACAATCTGTTGATTGTTACCCGCGGGACCGTGACCAACTATTACTACCTGTTCGGCGGCAAGGACGAGGGCAGCCAGGACCTGATCCAGGGCATTACACTGGCGGGCGCGCTGTTTGACGAAGTTGCCCTGATGCCGGAAAGCTTTGTAAACCAGGCCACCGCCCGCTGTTCTGTGGACGGTTCCAAGTTCTGGTTCAACTGCAACCCGGAGGGGCCGGAGCACTGGTTCTACAAAAGCTGGATTTTGCAGGCCCGCGCCAAGAACCTGCTGTACCTGCACTTTACGATGGATGACAACCTGAGCTTGTCCGAGCCGATCAAGGCGCGGTACCGGGCACAGTACACCGGCGTGTTTTATGAGCGGTACATCCGCGGGCGCTGGGTGGTGGCCGAAGGTCTGGTTTATCCCTTTGTGGCGGCCAACCCGGATGCCTACCTGCTGCGCGGGCCGACCGCCGGGATGGATGGCCGCTTTTTTGTCTCGATCGACTACGGCACCCACAACCCGTGCAGCATGGGGCTGTGGTGCGTGCAGGCCAACCGGGCAGTGCGCATCAAGGAAAGTTACTACAACTCCCGCGAGGTCCAGCACCAGCGCACCGATGAAGAGCATTACGCCGCGCTGGAAGAGCTGACCCGCGGTTACTATGTGCAGGAAGTGGTGGTGGACCCCTCCGCCGCGTCTTTCATTGAGACCATTCGCCGCCATGGGCGGTACATGGTGCGGGCTGCCGCCAACGATGTGCTGGACGGCATCCGGGTCACGGCCAGCTTGCTGCAAGCCGGGCGGGTGCAGATCCACGAAAGCTGCACGGATGCCCTGCGGGAGTTCAAAACCTACTGCTGGGACGACAAGGCCCCGCAGGATGCCGTCATCAAGGAGAACGACCACGCCATGGACGACATCCGTTATTTTTGTTATACCGTGCTGGCCCGCGAATACCGCTGGGCGGATTGGAGGAAGTGAAGATGTTCCAAAAGCTTTTGCGCTGGCTGCGTGCCCAGATCGGCACGCTGTTTGGCGATGCCCCCGGCACAAACGACATTATCCTGTCCGGCCAGATGGAACATGCCCTTGCCCTGTGGGCCCAGATGTACGAGACGGGCGGCCCCTGGTGCACGGCCAAAAACGACCTGCACAGCCTGCACATTGCGGCCAGCGTGGCGCGGGAATTTGCCCGGCTGGTCACGATGGAGCTGAAAGTCAGCCTGTCCGGCTCTTCGCGGGCGGACTATCTGGCCGAGCAGCTGGCCCCGTTTCTGGACAAGCTGCCTAACTACACCGAGATTGCCTGCGCACTGGGCGGGGCAGTGTTCAAGCCCTATGTTTCCGGTGATAGGCTGCTGGTGGATGTGGTGCAGGGGGACTGCTTTTTCCCCACCACCTTTGACACCACCGGCCGCCTGACCGGGGCGATCTTCTCTGAACAACTCAAACGCAAAAACACGATCTACACCCGCCTTGAGCGGCACGAATACGCCGCCGGGGTGCAGACCATCCAGAACAAGGCGTTTGCCAGTTCCAGCACGGCCAGCCTGGGGCACGAGATCCCGCTGGCCGATGTTCCGGAGTGGGCCGACATTGCGCCGGAGGTGCGCATTGAGGTGGAGCGGCCGTTATTCGCCTACTTCCGCATTCCCCTTGCCAACCGCAATGACCGGCACAGCCCGCTGGGGGCCAGCGTTTACGCCCCCGCTGTGGATACCATCCACGATGCAGACGAACAGTTTGGCCGCCTGTTGTGGGAGTACGAGGGCGGCCAGCTTGCCATTGATGTGGACGCTGCGGCCCTGCGCCCCACCGGGGACGGTGGGTTCCAGATGGACCAGCGCAGCGGGCGGCTGTACCGCGGCTGCATGACCGGCAATGTGGCGGACCGCACACTGTTCAATGTGTTTGCGCCCGCCCTGCGGGATGAAGCCTATCTGCGCGGGCTGGACGGAATCTTGAAACGCATTGAGTTCCAGTGCGGCCTTGCCTATGGCACCCTGAGCGACCCCCAGAATGTGGACAAGACAGCCACCGAGATCATGGCAAGCAAGCAGCGCAGCTACTCCACCGTAAAAAGCATCCAGCACGCGCTGCAGGTGGCGCTGGATGACCTGCTGTACGCGATGAACGCCTATGCCGACCTGTACCAGCTGGTTCCCGCGGGCAGCTACACCGCCGTGTACAACTGGGACGACAGCATTGTAAACGACCCCAGCGAGCGCAAGCAGCTGTTCTGGCAGTATGTGCAGGCGGGCAAGTTCCCCATGCAGCGCTACCTGACCGAGTTTGAGGGCTACAGCCAGGAGGAAGCCGCCCAGATCGCGGCTGAAACCAGCGCCGAGAACAACGCCGACGAAGCCCTGACCTTTGCCCCGTGAGGTGATGCCCCATGCTGACCCCTGACCAGCTGGATGCCCTGCCCCGCCGCTTTGTGCAGCTGTGGCAGCAGGTGGAAGATGACATTTTGCAGGACATTGCCCGGCGCATCAAAAAGATGGACGAACTGGACCCGCTGACCCCAACGGCCATATGGCAGGCATGGCGGCTGGCCGAAACCCGCGCCGTGCGCAGCAACACCGTTGCCACGCTGGCGAAGTACACCGGCAAAAGCCGGGCTGAGATCAAGCGGCTGCTGGAAACCGCCGGGGCACAGACCCTGGCTGCGGACGATGCCGTTTATACGGCTGCCGGGCTGGACCCGCCGCCGGTCAACCAGTCCCCTGCCCTGCTGAACCTGCTGAATGCCGGGTACCGCCAGACCTGCGGCACCTGGCAGAACCTGACGGCCACCACCGCCAACACGGTGACCGGCGCGTTTGAGGACCGGCTTTCCCGCGCATGGGGGCTGATCAGCACCGGGGCTCTGGATTACAGCACCGCCATCCGCCGCACGGTGGATGATCTGGCGGACACCATGCCGTACATCACCTACCCCAGCGGCCACACTGACACGCTGGAAGTGGCCGCCCGCCGGGCCGTGCTGACCGGCGTAAACCAGACCTGTGCGAAATTGCAGCTGGCCCGCATGGAAGAGATGGACTGCGAGTTTGTGGAGGTGACCGCCCACGAGGGTGCCCGCCCCACCCATGCGGTGTGGCAGGGCAGGGTTTACCACCGCGGCGGAGCTGTGGTGCATAACGGTGAGCGGTACGAGGATTTTGAAGCCGCTACCGGTTACGGCACCGGACCCGGCCTGTGCGGCTGGAACTGCCGCCACAACTTTTACCCGTTCTATCCCGGCGTATCTGTCCGCAATTACACGGATGACCGCCTGGCCGAACTGGATGCCCGCAATATTCCCTACGGCGGCGGGCTGTACACCCGGTACGAGATCACCCAGATGCAGCGGGCGCTGGAACGCAGGGTGCGCAAGTACAAGCGCCGTTACCTGGCCGAGACCGCCGCCGGGGTGGATGCCAGCCAAAGCGCCGCCAAGCTGAAAGCCGCCCGGCAGCAGCTGAGTGCCTTCCTGGCAGAAACCGGGGAGAGGCTGGACGGCGCAAGGGCGGAGGTGCCGGGCTTTGGGCAAAGGGAAGCGAAACAGGCGGATGCGGACCAGAAACGCTATACAACCCCTGCCGCAAGTGGTATACTGGACACATCAAACAGGATTGGTGTGAACCCGGACGTGAATTTTGTATGTAAGCTGGACAAAGAACTGTATAAGGTCGTAACGGAAGATATCCGAACCGATGAGGTTATCATCACTGATGAGCGCATTCAACACATCCAGGAGCGCCACCCGGATGATTACGAACGGTTCAGTACATACCTGGCCGAAATTATCCAAAGTCCCGATTACATCATCCGGGACCCCCGCCCGCAAACCGGTATGCTTTTGAAAGAAATTACCGTTGGTGAAACCGGCGAACATTTCCGCATTGCACTTCGGCTTGCAGCATCGCAGGATCCTGTACACTATAAAAACTCCATTATCACCTTTTTGAAGATCCGCCAAAAAGAATGGGAACGGCTTATCCACAACAAAGAAATTCTTTACAAGGCAAAGTAAAAATGCTACAATAAGCATAGGATAAGAAAGGCATTTGAGGTGGTAGATTTCGTACCGACCACACGCCGCTGGTAATGACAAGGGCTTTGCCCTGAGAGATGCAGGAGGATGGTACGCCTGCCAAATGCCAATCGATGGGGAACGGTTCCGATGCCGTTCCCCGTTCCTATTTCATAGCTTAATCACCACGATGCACACGCACCGTGGTATTTTTATGCCTGCTTTTGACCGCATGAGGTCAAGGCAGGCACTTTTTATACCCTTTTGCCCGGCTGCGGCAGGGCTGAAACAGCCGCACAGACGGTGACGGCAACCACCTAAAAACGCCTATCTGACACCCTACACAGGAGGTAACACCCATGAAAACCGAAGATCTCAAAGCCCTTGGCCTGAATGATGAGCAGGTGCAGCGCGTGTTCGCCATGAACGGCGCGGACGTGAACCGCGAAAAGCAGGCCGCCGAGACGGCCAAAGCCGAGCGTGATGCCATCCGCACCCAGCTGGACGAGGCCAACACCAAGCTGAAAGGCTACGACCCCGACTGGCAACAGAAAGCCACCGATGCCCAGAAAGCAGCGGACGCCAAAGTGGCCGAGCTGCAGGCAGGCTATGCCGCCCAGAATGCAGCTGCCGGGCTGCACTTTACCAGCGCCAGCGCAAAAAAAGCATTTATGGCCGACCTGTCCGCCAAGAACCTGCCCCTGCAGGGGGACAGCCTGCTGGGCTTTGACGACTTTGTAAAGACCTACCGCGAAAATGACCCCGGCGCATTTGCCGCCGATACCAAGCCCGCGCGCATTGTGGCAAGCGCTACCGGCACCCCGGCAGCTGCCACCGGCCGCGAAGAAGCAAATGCGGCGATCCGTGCCGCGTTTGGCAAATGAAAGGAGTATAACCCATGCCCAATGTTATTGATCGTTCCCGCGCTGAAGCCCTGATTCGTGAGCAGGTTGTCAGCACCATTTTTCAGGATGCCCCCAAGCAGAGCGTTGTGATGCAGCTGGGCCGCAAGCTGCCCAACATGACCAGCAAGCAGACCCGCATTCCGGTGCTTTCCATGCTGCCGCTGGCCTACTGGGTCAACGGTGATACCGGCTATAAGCAGACTTCCCGCCAGGCGTGGGAAAACGTCTACCTGACCGCCGGTGAGCTGGCAGTCATTGTCCCCATCCCCGAAGCCGTTCTGGCTGATGCTGAGTTTGACATCTTGGGCGAGGTGACCCCGCGTGTCAACGAAGCCATCGGCCTGCGGGTGGACCAGGCCATTCTGTTCGGCATCAACCGCCCGGCAGAGTGGCAGAACGACATTATCACCGTTGCCCGCCAGGCCGGCAACAACGTTTCCGGCGGCATCAGCTATGATTCCCTGCTGGGCGAAAACGGACTGTTTGCCAAGGTGGAGGATGCAGGCTACACCGTGGACGGCGTTGTGGCTGCCATGGGTGCCAAAGCGTCCCTGCGCGGCATCAAGGACACCAACGGCCACCCCCTGTACAAGAGCGATATGCAGGGCACCACCCCCTATGCCCTGGACGGCGCGCCGATCTACTTCCCGGAGAACGGCAGCTTTGATACCAGCGTTGCCCGCATGGTGGCCGGCAACTTTAAGCAGCTGGTGTACGCCATCCGCCAGGATGTGGACGTCAAGATCCTGGACCAGGCCGTGATCCAGGACCCCAGCACCAAGGCCATCATCTTCAACCTGGCCCAGCAGGACATGATTGCCCTGCGCGTTACCTTCCGCATGGGCTGGGCTATGCCGAACCCCGCCACCCGCATGAACGAGAACCGCGTCAACGTGCCCTTTGCCTACATTGACGCCGCGACCGCCACCACCGACCAGACTGTGACCTTTACCGTCAAGGATAATGCCGAAAGCTCCCCCAACGCCATTGCCGGTGCAGCTGTCAATGTGAACGGCTCCATCCGCCTGACCGGCACTGACGGCACCGCAGTGTTCCACCTGCGCGCCGGTGAATACCCCTACAGCGTCAAGGCAGACGGTTACCGCCCGCAGACCGGCACCGTAACGGTTGCCGCAGCCGCCGTACCGGTTGCCGTCACCCTGCCTGCATCCAAGTAAGGGGGCTGCCATGTATGCTGATTTTACCGACTATCAGGGCACCTACTGCGGCACCCTGATCACCACCCAGGGGCAGTGGATGCCCGCCGTGCGGGAAGCCTGCGCTTATCTGGACAGCATCACATTTGGCCGCCTGAAGTGCGGCGCGCCGGTGGATGATACCGTAAAGCTGGCGGCTTGCGCGCTGGCGGATGTTGCCGCCCGCTACCAGGCCGCCAAGGCCGATGAGCGCAGCCGCCCCGGCCTGGCATCCTTTAACACAGACGGCTACAGCGAAACGCTGAATACTGCCGCCCTGACCGCACAGTACACGGCAGACATGCAGGCGGCCGCGGATATTTACCTGCCGCGCAGCCATCCGCTGCGCTATGCGGGCCGGGATGGGAGGTGCGGCCCTTGTACGGCTGTGACCAGACCGTGACCCTGACCCACCTGCACTATGACGGCGATGCCGACCGGGACGTGAAAGAAGAAACCACCCTGACCGGCGTGAGCTGGTACGGGCAGGCAAAGACCGCCGTGGATTCCACCGGCCTGCACGCGGCGCGGGTGTACAAATGCCGCATCCCGGAAAGCGCCGCCCCCGCTGGGCTGGACATTGCCCCCGGCGACAAGATCACCTGCGGCACCGTGACCGCCACCGTGCTGGACGTGCATGACAACCGCGGCCACCCCGCGCCGCACTGGTATGTGGAGGCAAGCTGATGGGACTGAAATATGATGCCCGCCTTGACCTTTCCGCCCTTTCGGAGGCCCTGGAAAAACGGGGGCTGACGCCGGGCGGGAGGGTGCAGAAGGCGGTGGACGAAGCGGTGATCCGCTATTGTGACCCCAAGGTGCCGTTCCGCACCGGTATGCTCAAGCACAGCGCCATCACGGCAAGCGCCATCGGGGACGGCATGATCGTGTACGCCACGCCCTATGCGCGCTACCTGTACTACGGCGAGGTGTACGGCCCCAACATTCCCATTTTTGAGGACGGTGAGCTGGCAGGCTTTTTCAGCCCGCCCCACAAGTACCCCACCGGCCGCCCGCTGACCTACAACGGCGCGCCGGACCGGGGCGCTTATTGGTTTGAGCGGGCCATGGCCGAGCACAAGGATGACGTCATCCGCGAAGCCGCGGCCCTGGCAGGAGGAAGACCCGGAAGATGAACGTACTGGATGCCACCCGCGCCTGGATGCGCGCACAGTGCCCCCTGATCAACAGGCAGGATCTGTTCAACGCCAACTACCTGGGCGCAGAGCCGACCGAATACACCCTGCGCACGGCCAGCGAGAGCCACCGCACCGATGTGCTGGGGTACGACCTGGCCGAATACAACCTGACCTTTGTGGCGCAGCTGCCGTTTGGACGGGAACTAAAGCCCAACCTGGACGCTGCTGATTTTTTCGCCGCGCTCTCTGCCTGGATCCGCGGGCAGGAGCGCACCCACAACTACCCCGCTGTCAGCGGGTACCGCGTGACCAAAATCACGGCATCCAACGCCGGTGTGCCCACCGGGGCGGATGCCAACGCGGCCCGCTATCAATTACAAATCAAACTCTATCTTGAGGAGGAATAACCATGGCAGAAGCTGCTATCAACCTGACCGCCGGCCAAAAAGCCGACCGCAAACTGGACATGATCTTTGTGGACGTCGGCGGTTCCGGTACTGAGACCTGGGAACTGCTGGGCCGCGGCGTTGAGGACGCAAGCGTGGAATACAACCACGACACCGACACCGTGACCGACATTCTGGGCATTACGGACGTGAACGTGAGCGCCGCAAAGCCGGAGCTTGACCTGGACCCCTGCACCATCCGCGGCGGCCAGAAGCTGAGCGCCAAGCTGCTGGACATTGAGCGCCGCAACGCCGTAAGCGAGCTGAGCATGTTCGATGTGCTGCACGTCCACTGCTTCCTGGGGGCTGCTTCCGGCTCCTTCACGGCGGAAAAGCACACCGGCTGCACCATCGTGCCCCAGAGCCTGGGCGGCTCCGATTACGTCGGCATGCCGATGAACGTACACCTGTCCAACAACAAAACGCTGGGCACCTGCACCATTGCGGCCGGCGTGCCCACCTTCACGGAGGAATAAACAATGGAGCTGAACATTGACCGCGGCTTAAAAAGCTATGACGTCAAGGATGCGGACGGCACCCTGATCGGCACCATCCGCTTCAACCCCTCTGACATCGGCCTGGCCGGCCGCATGGAGGAAGCCCGCGCCAAGATTGCCGAAATTACGGCCGCGCCCGTGACCGGCCCCGAGGATCTGGTGGAGTGGGACAGGCAGGTGCGCCACTGGTTTGATTACATCTTCGGCACGCCGGTATCGGATGTATTCTTTGCCGGGGTATCCAGCCTGGCTTTCTGCGAGGACGGCAGCCTGGTGGCCGAAGCCGTGCTGGATGCCGTCACCCCGATGCTGACTCAGGCGGTGGAAGCCGCCGCCAAGGCCAGCGCGGCCCGCATTGCCAGGCACGCGGACGCCTACCAGGGCAGCACCGCCGGACTGGCCCCGGAGCAGCAGTGAGCGGCTGGAAGCTGCCCACCAGCGTGACGGTATGCGGGCAGGAGTTTGCCATCCGCAGCGACTACCGCGCCGTGCTGGATGCCATCTCCGCCCTGCATGACCCGGAGCTGAGCCCGCAGGAGCAGACCCTTGCCTGCCTGGAGATCCTGTACCCGGATTGGAAGCGCCTGCCGGACCTGAGTGCAGCAGCCCAGGCGGCCATGGTGTTTATCAACTGCGGCAAGCCGGTGGAAGCCGCCGTGCCAAAGCCCGCCCTTGTGGACTGGGACACCGACGCCGCCATCATGGCACCGGCAGTGGACAAAGTTCTGGGCTACAGCTGCCGCCGCTGCGCCTACCTGCACTGGTGGGAGTTCATCGGGGCATTTGGCTGCATCGGGGACGGCCAGTTTGCGCAGGTCGTCTCCATCCGCAACAAGCGCCTGCACGGCAAAAAGCTGGACAAAGCCGAGCAGGAATTTGTGCGCAGCAATCCCGATCTGGTCACCCTGCCCAAACACAAGCTGACCAGCGCGGAAGAAGAATTTTTCAAAAGTCTGGGGGTGTAATGTTTGGCTGATGGGTCGATCATTCTGGATACCAGAATCAACAATAAAGGCGCCTATGCCGAGCTGAAAGAGCTGCAGGCCAAGGCCAAGAGCACCGCCCAGCAGGTTGCTGCGCTGGACAGACAGATCAATACCGCAAACAGCAAGCATCTGGCGCTTGGGAAAGAGCTTTCCGATGCCCAGAGCAAGGCGGAATCCACGGCAGCAGAGCTGGAAAGCGTGAATGAACAGCTGCGCAGCTTTGTGCAGCGCCGGGCCGAGATTGAGAAGCAGCGAGATTCATCCCTCACCCCGGAAGCTGCAAACCTGAAAGCCCAGGAGTTTGTGGGCCAGCATTTTGCCAGCGACGCGGCCAAAGCGTCGGAGCTTCAGGGTGCGCTGGACAAGCTGCAGCAGTCCATTCCCGGCCTGACGGCAAAGTATACCGAGCAGGAAAGCGTTCTTTCCGACCTGCAAAAGCAGCACGCGGCACTTGCCGCACAGCTGGCGACCGAAGAGCAGGCGGTAACCCGCCAAAGCAGCCTGGCGGGGAAAGCCCAGATTGCCGCGACTGCCGTTGCGCGGACCTCCAAGGCTGTGGGGCAGCTTGGCCGTAGACTTGCAGGTATTGTGTCAGGGGCACTGGTATTTAACCTGATCTCCTCCGCCCTGCGCTCCGTGGTAAACGTGATGGGAACCACGATTGCCAAAACAAACGGGGTAAGCACCGCGCTTGGCAAGTTAAAGGGTGCCGCAGCCACTGCTGCCGCAGGGCTGGCTTCCGCGCTTTCCCCTGCGATTATCGGGTTGCTGAACCTTCTCACCTCTCTGATCAACGGCTTTCTTCGTCTGCTTTCTCTCCTGACCGGGAAAAGCATCTCCAGCATGAAGCAGACCGCCAAGGGGATCAATGCCGTTGGCAGCGCCGCCGGATCCACCTCCAAGCAGGCCGACAAGGCCAAGCGCAGCCTGGCCGGGTTTGATGAGATCGAGCGGCTGGATGCCAAGACAGGGAGCAGCGGCGGAGCAAACTATAATTTTGATCATATTGCCAGCCCTCTGGGCGGGATCACGGACAAGCTGAAGAACTTTTGGAGCACCTTCCAGGCGCTGCTGGCCCCCAGCGTTGCCGCATGGAGCGCCGCATGGGAACAGATACGGAACGCGGCCAGCGCCGTCTGGCCGGAGGTTCAACAGGCAGCGCTTGCTTTTTGGAACGAGGGGCTTTCCCCACTGCTCACCTATCTGAGCGGCACGTTTGCCCCTGGTGTGATCAATGCGTTTTCGGAAGCGTTTGCCCCCATTGTGGGCGGTGTTGCTTCCACTGCCATTTATGTCCTGGCCGACCTGTTCACCTGGGCATGCGGAATTGGCACGGATGCCATCAATGGTGTGCTGATCCCTGCGCTTGACCTGCTTTTGCAGATCTGGCAAGACCTGATGAGCGGCATCAAAACCGCCTGGGATACTTACGGGCAGCCCCTTATGGACGGTGTGATCCTTGCATTCCAGAATCTGGAGGATCTGGCCACCCTCCTGTGGGAAACCATTGTCAAGCCAATCCTGCAGAACCTGATCAGCGTTCTGCAGCAGTTGTGGTCCTCCCACCTCAAACCCCTGTGGGATGACATTCTTTTGCTGGTGGCAAGCGTTGCCAACTGCCTGCTGGACCTGTGGAACAACCTGCTGGCCCCGGTGGCCAAGTGGATCATCGCCACGTTCGGCCCCGCGTTTGCTGA
>ERZ773200.785-NODE-785-length-30541-cov-18.344289_pt1 | contig 30541 bp, 38 predicted proteins | sample MGYA00581008_ERZ773200 | MGnify/ENA primary metagenome ERZ773200 (study PRJEB29015, sample SAMEA2737770) | human gut metagenome | biome: human gut; feature: human-associated habitat; material: faeces | place: China | collected 2012 ... | reverse complement strand
AATACCACCATCCCTGAACCAAGTATTGTTAATCCCAATAAGTCCCGCCAGAACTGACGCAACCTGCTCTTTTGTCATTACTCCGACGGCATTTCCGGCGGCATTCACGGCCACAAAACTGGAGATGTCTTCCAAAGCTGGGAGAGCCAGTGTAGACTTCTTCAAAAGTTCCGTTTTCGCCACCTTATGCGGCACGCCGTTTGTATCGTACACCTGTACCGTTTCACCATCTTCTTCCGTTGTCTGATTCTTCATACTTTCTGTATGTTTCAATAGATTGTCAGTTTCTTCACCTGTAAAGCTTAATACAAAATCTTCTTCTGCTGCCATAATTGTTTTTAATTTATAGTTATTAATGATGTTATATAATTATCTTATTGCATCATCAAGCCCAGCAAGAAACCATGGAAGAAGCGACGCTGCATGATGTCTTACCCTGCTAACTTCATCATCTGAAAATTCGGTATCGTCATCGCTGGAAAAAATTTTTTCTGCTAATTTTAAATCAGCAATACCAACTCCTGTCACATTGTAAATGTTATCTGCAAACATTTCTCTGACATCAATCTCCACGAAATCGGATTTATCTATCTTCGTGTACTTCTTAAATTTCTTAAAATCTATTTTCATGATTAATCAACTAAAATTCCATTTTCAAAAACCAGGCTATATCTTGAAGGTATCGAGCCATTCTGTATAGTCCATGATATTGTTCTCGTTACTCCTTTTTTGTATGTATATGAGCCATCGGCTTGCAATGACCATCCGGTACCAAACTCATTAGACAATATCGTATTGGTATAAAGATTTCCGTTCACATGTACTCCTCCGTCAAAATATCCGGCATAAGTATTAGAACTATGTGGCTTGCTAGTACCGTTCCTTGAAGCATAGATACATGCTCCACCGTCATTGCTTCCAATTATTTTAACCCCAAATTTCCCGTCAGTCGCACCATTGAAATTTATGTCAATCATACCACTGTTATCATCCGTAGGAACACCAATCCGTATACTCCTGCTATCATTGCCGAAAAAATCCCTTCCCTTCCAATTCAAGGAACCGTTGTCTATAGTGAAACCTCCAATCTTAGCACCATCGGCAGATATTGTTCCGGAAAAAGTACCTTTAGCGGCTTTCAGTTCACCCGAAAATGTACCGTCCGCACCATCCAGATGTTTCACTTTTAACGAGTTTACATCTATGCACTCTGTAAGAAGAAGTGGTTTCCCATTTTTAACCGTAAACACGGCTATTCCTTTCCCTTCAGAACTTTTAATTTTAAACTTATCTGAAGAAATAACAATCTCATTTTTTTCGATGTCAATACCCGTAGCACCAAGTTTAATTGAGATATTTTTCTCTGCTACATCTACAACGCTTTCACCATTTGACAACAATATTCTTGCTGCACGTACCTCTATTTCTCCAGAAGCAAGTCTGATATAATTTGTCTTGTCCCTATTACCGATATATGTCTTTCCATAAACATTAAAGTATCCTTCTTTAGTTAGACGATCATATCCGATTGAAACTATATCTTTCCCTGAGAGGGAGTAAGAACTTATCCCCTGATAGAAGGTAAGAGAAGGCGCACCATCTCCATATGCAGACAACACGATTGCAGCCTGATAGTCCGGGTCGGCTATGTCTCCAAGTTGTACCATCACGTCACCCACTTTGGGTATATCGCTTCCTTCGTCACAATGATTCACAGATACATCTATCCAGTTATCACCAACATTTTCCACCAGACGCCACCAATAGTGATTGGATACGCCGTCATACGCGCCTTCCTTAATATTAAAGGACTGTGAGCGTACTAAATTCCCTGGCTTAAAACGATTTTCTATGGCTTTCTCACCATCATCTGCAAGGAAGTAACAGCGATAAACAGAACCATAAGTTCCAGGAGATGAGTAACCTCTTTTCCCGTCTGAGAACTTGACTCCTTTACCATCCTTGAAACGAATTCCCTTTTTTTCTATAAACTCGACCTTAGTAATCGTTGCTCTGGCCCCGCTGGCGTTGAACATGAAGGAAGCTCCGGCCAGCTCGGTCTCCATTATTGAAAGTAACTGGAAGATAGCTTTCTTGCGCACGTACAGTTTGTCAATCCATCCGACAGACTCGCCGCCCTTTTCTGAAGAGAATGACATACCAGCACCCATCATACCGGTCACGAAGTCAATTGATTCCAGGAAAGGAGATATGATACCGCCAAGAAGCTTAATGAGATAGTTTGTCTGGTCTTCCTTGTCCTTTCTCAATAATGTTGCAAGTGACCGTTTTGCCGAAAATACGTTACTGTCCGATGGGGCAGTAGAATCATTGGTCTTAATCACATATATGCTACTTCCTCCGCCTCCAACATAAGTATGCCCTTTATACGTAATCGACTCCAGTTTCTCTTCCACATCATTAAGGCGAGAGTAGGGCATACTTTCCCCAATAGTATATACCGGAGAATCCCATGGAATGTCAAGGTTAAACTCCCATCCGAGAACACGGCTTTCACGGCCATTCTCAAAAAAGGCTTTATTGACCAGGTTTATCTTTTGCCCGAACTCGAAAAAGCGTTTCAGCTTGTCTTCATTAACCCATTCTGACCGGAGGGTAGTGTAGTATGTACCATCGTCCTTTTTTCGCTGGTCTGCTATCTTCTGTGCCTTCTCTTTCAGTTCCTGCTCCGCGTCCGGAATCATTTGTACAGAAACAAACTTTGGATCAAAACCGGAAAGGATATACTTGTCATCATTTTCAGGATATATGGTATCATCCGGCAATGGACGTCCGTAGTCTTCGCTGCGGACAATTTCCCAAAGCTGGCTTCCGTTGTTGTCCGGGTCAAAAATAACACCGAACTCCAATCCATTCATTTTGCCGGACTGAAAGATAATTGTCAGCTCTTGTCCCGGAAGTATGTAGTCCTTGGAGAAATTCAGGCCAGTATCACGATAGCGATAGTAAGTCACGGTTTCCTGACCTCCGTCTTCATTTGTAACGGTTTCCGTCCTCGTAGATACACTTGACATCGTACTTTCAAGTCGGGGATATACCTCGTCAAATACCACGATGTCTTCAATTGCTTCTTCCTGGCTCATGTCAGGATACACATCTATGTATGGCGTACCAGCGGGAAGCATAAGTCGTCTTTGCACAACTCCGTTTACTACCGTCTGCTCTTCAATGGAACGGTAGTTCTCAGGTATGTTTCTTGTAGATCCGAATGCATAAATGCGGGTGGCATAAGTGCCTTTGCTCTCACTGCGAGTCATGGCAGACGCTTCAACCCCTAACTCGATTTTCACGGCATCACCGAATTCGTTTCGCCCAAAATGAATTACGTTGTCCGTTATCCAGCAATCACAGTTCCACTTATCCTCACCCGCCATTGAGAATAAGGCATCCAGCAGGTTCATATTGTCATACGTCATTGCAACTGCCTTATTCTCTACTGTTGAATCTATTTCAAATACGAATTCTTTTCCCTTATAGGTATATCCCAAAGCTTTCAGGTTACGTAAGAACACACCAAGCTGTACATCAAGGGCTGCGGTGAGAGACCATGACGCTTCATATCCAGCATGTTCAGGAGTGTATTTGAAAATTTTGTTTTTCCACTTCCAATAGTAAGCATCCAGTTTCAGCTCATAATCATATCCACCGGTAGAAGCATTGAAAGAAGGTTTCTGCAGGTCTGTTACCTCATATACTTTTGAAAGTAAGCCGCCCAGTGAATCATCCAGAACCCCAGAAAGGTCTACATAGTCTCCAAGTTTAAAATATATCGGTTCAGGCACGGAGAATGGGAGAATGATGTAGTCCTCTTTCATCAGTGTAAACTTTCCCTTCGCCCCTTTGTTGATAGGGGTGGAGAATCTTGTCTTTCCGGATATGTCCTTAATTTCAATCATATCCCCAAAGTTCATAAATAGAAAATGGAAGCCCTAAAAATCCGGACTTCCATTTGAAACAATAAAGGAAATGTTCGTTATTCGCTTCTATCCATGGGATTCGGTTCGCAAAACTTACTTGAAACCTTACCGAAACACCTGTCAATACTCAACCCGTAAGAAATGCTCTTACCCAGGTAAACCAGCTTGTAGACTTCGTTTCCAAGAGTTGGGATTTTGATGTTTACGGTTCCTTTCTCCAGTTCTGACTGAAAAGATTTCTTCTTTGTCCGATAGTCGCCTTCTGAGCCTCCTTCTATTGTGAACTGGAGAGTGATTTCACGCGATGCTACTTTTGCATTTTCGGTTATTATTCGCTTACCGTGCTCCAGACGGCTCTCATCTTCAATGTAGTCTTTCATCTGATTGAATCCGTCGATAGCATCGAGAAAACCGTCACCCATGCGGACACCCCATGTGCTCCAGGCATCCTTCCCGTTAATAAATAAATCTCCTGTCATAATCTTGCTGTATTACGTTTCACTTCGGCAATGTCGGCTTGCATTTGTTTGATAGGTTTGACAATTTCGCCTGTGTTCTCTCTGATTTGCTGTAACTCCAAATAGGAATTGGCCAGGATAGTACGTGTCTCGTCGGCAATGTTGTACAGACCGGTCACTTGTGAAGTCAAGGAACCGATGGAGCCTCGCAGTTCGGTAATAGCTATCGTTTGCTGCTGTTCTGCCGTCTCAATACGAAGATTGGACTCATACACGGCAGTGAACCGACCGCTCAGTTCTCCGGCATCCTCGTGCGTCATTTCCGTACCGAATCCGCGGCTGGAGGCCGACTGCTGGGAACTGCTGCCAGCCTTGTCGTATCCGGTAGCTGCGGCAAGTTCATCCCGTAGTTTCAATGCTTCATTCACGTACCCCATATATTCGTTTTGGAGTGAATTACGTTCACTCTCACTCAGGTTTCCGTCCTTCATACTTTCACCGAATCTGTTCCACCAGTCTTCCAGCTTCTGGCTGTACATGTTACCGATTTTATCTGAAAGCATGGCACGCATAAAGTATTCGGATAGGTTATCCGCAAAATCTTCCGCCGAGGCATCCATATCCATGAGAGTATCTATGAAACTGTCATACATGGAATCAAAACTTATTCCGGTAAGCTGTTCGAAAAGCCCTTCTTTCAGTTCTTCGAGGTTTCCGGCCAGATCTGCATATTCACCTAGTGCTTCAACGACACCATTCCCATAGCCTCCTTTCCCTGAATCGGCCATTTTCTGCCACAAATCCACATTCTGACGTAATAAATCCATCTGCTCCGGAGACATCTGCCACAAGGAATCTGTACCTGTGAACTCTGCCATGACATTTTCCCGAATCCATTGTATGTCACTTTCCGACCAGCCCATGTAATAGGCCCAGCTATGATGTTTACTGTGATAGCCAGCATTGGCCTGCGCTTTTGAAAGGACATTCTTGTTGTATTCCTCCTGATACTTGATGGCTTTATTGTACTCTGCTACGGATTTCTCGCTTCCCTTGCTGGATTTCATTTCTTCTGTAAGGGATTCGATGGCAGACTGCAACTTTTCGTTTCTGTCCGTGAGTCTGTTGATTGTATCCTGCACCTCTTTTTCGTTTCCTCCAATACCGAAGAGTTTGCTGAATCCTCCGAAAGTCAGGGTATCCCATATTCCACCTACAGACTTAAAGACACTACTGAATATGTTACCTATGAAACCATCCAACCCCTGTGTCCCGATGGCATCTAAAAGAGAAAATGCAGCTCCAATTATACCTCCAAGTTTCTCGCTCTCTTCTGCAAATATGTCTACTATATTTCCGGCCAAATCACCGACCTGAGAGAGGGAAATTTCAGAGTTTGAACCAAGCTGGGTAATGACGTTCGACAATGTGACAAGGTTGCTTGTCGTTTTATCTGTCGACTTTTGTACATTGACCTGAGCGTTCTGCTGTCTTTTCTGGGCATCATTCAGTTTCTTCGTGGCAGCTTCCTTCTGTTCATCTGTTCCGCTTCTCATGGCTTCGTTGTATTCCTCCTGAGCTTGTGACAGCTCTTCCTGTGCCTTGGCCAATTCGCTTAACTGTTCGGGTAGGTCGGCCAGCAATCCTCCTTTATCGATAAGAGTTGACTGGATGTTGCTCAACGCCTCGTCAACGACCTTCTTCTGGTCAACGGCCATGTTCTTGTATTCATCTGAGTTCTTGAACTCCCTAAGCTGCTGCTTTACCTTGTTCAAGGATTCTTTGGATACCTTGTCCAAGTCACCGAAGATAAGTTCCCAGTTGATTCCCTGTTTCAGCTTCTCAAGATCAAGAGAGGAGAGGGCTTTATCCATTTCTTTCTGGAGTATGTCCTTGTCTCCCTGAGTAGTGGCTTCCGAGATTTTACGGGTGTACTCAGCTATGATTGCATCACGTTTCTGCATAAATGTACCGTAGCTTTTCAGGTAACGTTCGTTGGCCTCGATTGCAGCTTGATTTTCAGTTTCTGTAATTTCGGCCAGACCTTTTTCACGCGACGTCATGGCATTAGACGCACGACTTCCTAATACTTCCCGCTGTTCAGACGTAAGCTTTCCTCCTTGCGCATCTTCCCATTTTTTGCGCTGTTTCCTAATTTCATCGATTTCTCGCTGGTAATCCAGCTCAATCTGTCTACGTTTCTTTTCAGAACCTTCTTCCATCAAGTTGATTTCTTCCTGCTGATTAGCTCTTATGAGTTGTAGAAGTTCATCAGAAAGATTTTGCTGATTATCTACGACCTTCTTGTTTTCTGATTTGTGGCTGACACCAGTAAGTGTTTCCAAGGTTTTTTCTGCACTCTGCAACTCTTTTTCCTTTGCCTTGATAGCAGATTCTACGGTTTTACCGGCTTCTGCTTGTAATTTTCCGCTACGAAGGTCGGCAATCTCTTGTTTGAGTGTCTTGATACGTATGGTGGCATTTTCTACTTCTTCAGATATTGTAGAATGTTGGGCTTCTTTTTTATCGGATAAAGAAGATTTCTCAATCTCTTTTTCCAATTCTTTGATAGCAGAAACCGTTTCGCCTAATTCCTTGTTTACGGAATCCAATTCTTTCTTGGCCTTATTCGCACTATCTTTGAGCTGATTGTTTACTGCACTATTTTGAGAGAATACGGCCACACCTGTATTGACTCCTCTGTTTTGTAATGCGCTTCCAGTCATTGTCACGGATGAATTGTACAAAGATTTAGCCTCATTGTAATTCTCCGTAGCGACTTTCTTCTGCTTTTCTTGAGTCCGTTTTTTGCGATACAGCTCCTCCAGTTCTTCCTGAGCAGCCTTCATCCGTATCTGCTTTTCCAGTTGTGTCAGATAGGATTTAATGGCCTCTGTGTTGTTGTTTATCAGTCGGCCCTCTTCATCAAGACTGGCATTGTAAGAAGGAATGATGGTCTGCAAATCAGACAAGGCTTTCTTCTTCCGGTCAAGAGATGAAGTTTCACTTTTCAATACGCCGGACAACCTGTCAACTGTTGCTGCCTGCTTGGAAAACTCCTCATCGGCCTTTTTGTTTACCGAATTAAGTGTCTCCTGCGCTACAGTGGCTTCATTGGTTCTCTTTGTGAACATGTAAACCGCCGTACCTATTCCAACAAGAGCTGCCAACAGAGTGACATACATATTGGATTTCGAAGCGACATTGAAAGCCTGTTGCGCGGCGGTGGCCAGTCCCAATTCCTTTCTGTACATTCCAATCAGTTGGATACTTTCAACGAATCCGACCGCCTTCTGCGCTACGGCTGCGGTAACCAACGCGGCCTTGTATGTTCCGTAAGCTGCAATCAGTCCGCCCATGATAGACAACACATCATCAAGACTTTCCACCAAGTCCTCTGCTGTACCGATTCCAAACTCGAAAACCTCCTTATACTTGTTCCCGAACTCATTCATTTTCTGGAAGAGGGTATCTTCGATATTCGATAATCGTTGGGGCCACGTCCCAGCGGAACTTTCCATAAGGTTGGCAAATTTCCCTCCTTCGGATGTCATGTTTTTGAAAGCCTGTTCAACTTCCTTAAAGCCGACCTTGCCTTCCTTCACAAGTTCACCTACTTGGTCTTTGGAAACTCCTAATACCTTGGCCAGTTCTTCGTAGATTGGAATACCTCGTCCGGCGAATTGACGAATGTCTACTGTCATGGCTCTTCCTTGCGTTCTTAGTGTTCCATACAGATAAATAAGTTGACCGATAGGTATCTGCAATCCGGAAGCCACATCTCCAAGCATAGAAAGTTCATTTACTACATTGTCGGCAGAGGAACCGTATGCCAAAAGCTGTTTTGCTCCGGTCGCTACATCATCAAGATTGAACGGTGTTTTGGCTGCGAACTGAACAATATCGGCGATGAGTTGTTCTGCTTTCGATTTGTCCTGAAGGATTGTTGAAAGAGCTACCTGTAACTGTTGCATCTTTCCAGTTGCTTCAATCACATCGAAGCCGAATCTCTTTATCGCCACCAGTCCACCGATTTCAGCAGCAGTACGTTTTAAAGAATCTGTCAGTGATTTTACAATCTCATCAGCATTGTTTGTTCCACTGGCAAATTCTTTGTATTCTCTTGTGAGTTTTCTTACTTCGAGTCTGTTTCTCGCCTGCTGGTCTTGTAACTCGCCAAGGGAATATCTCTGCTCGTTCAAGGCTGCTTTAGCAGTGTTCAGTTCAGCTAATTTGGCTTTTGAATTAGGAGAATACTTACCCATCTTTGAATATTCATCAGACAGCCGTCTGACATCATCCTGCGTATCACGAATGATTTTCCTTTGTTTGATGATTTCCTCCGTCAGCTCATCGGAGGCCTTTGACGCAGAATTAAGCTTTTTCTTCAAATCATTCTCCATCACAGCACCAGCTTTAGCCGCCTCAGTCACCAGCCCCATCATCTGCTGACGGGTGGATGCCAATTGCGTTTCTAAAGCCTTTGCAGCTGTAGGAGACTTGTTTACGTCCATCTTCTTGAGCTGGGCTTCCAGTCTCTCACATTCCTGTCTCAGCTTGACAACCTGCTCCCAGTCAGAACTGACTTTAAAGTATAGTGTAGCCATATCTATTTCTTGTTTCTTCTTCTGCGTGAAGCCATGTCCTTACCCTTCACCTTTGTAACCTTGGTTCCGGTAACTGCATGGAGCTTGTCACGCTGCATTAATACTAAATTCCTGTATGGTATCTCATAGACCACTTCTCGGTATGACAGATGCAGATTTTCCATGAACGATGCAATCTGCCCCAAGAGAGTTTCATTGCCTACAACCTCGGTTTCGCTGCCAGTAGACTTACGTTCCTCGCCAAGCTGACAGCTTTGAGAAAAACCTTTGAGTCAATCATAGAGAGTGCTTCATCTAAAGCATTTACGTTTTCTTCGTATGTTCCTTTGGCTAACTCTTCACTCAAGTTTTCGTCACCAGCTATCAGCCAGGAAAGAGCCCTGCTGTAGGCCTCACTTTCTCCCAGGGAGAGAAGAACTTCTTTCAAATTGTCTGCTTCTTGTACACCTGACAAATGGGAGATTGCTCCGGCCAGTTTGTTGATAGTAGGAGGGTAGACCGTGTAGGCTTTCCCAGCGACAAACACCGTTCTGAAATCACTTCCGATAATGGATTCAGTTACTATTTTTGCTCCTTGATTCATTCTGATAAAAGATAAAAATTAAGGGGTGAAGCCATAAAGCCCACCCCTGTTATGGAATTCAATCTCTACCTATTGGATAGGCATTAAGCACCTGCTGTTACTTCAGATGAGTCAAACCAGTATTCCGGTGCAACTTCTGCATTTTGTGGTTCCAGTTCCACCGCACTTACAGGAATACCGACAGCCTTGTCTGTTGTGGCTTCACGTGCACCGATGTCAGCACGGGGAATCACACAATACTGGTCATCGTCAGTCAAAGCGACAAGTAACTTCTCAATGTTTACCTTGCCTCTTGCTCGTTTCCAACCCTTATCAGTGTTAATAATATCACCACCCATAAGGTCTTTCTTAGTAGGATAGTCGTATTCTCCAATAGTGAAGTTTACAGTAACATCACCCATTTCCTTATCACTTCGATAAGTCTGATTCGTGAGCTGGTTCTTGTAATTTGTACGACTTGCTTCTGCTTCTTCAATCGTCCATGTATCCTGATGGATATTCTTGATTTCTTTCAATGCTTCACCCTGTAAAAGAGTATGCAAGGCTTGTCCTGTCAAATCTGCGGTAATCTCGCTTGTTTCGCCATACCAAAGCTTCTTGATATTCGCGGCTGTGACTTTCTTTGCTTCTGCCATATTATTTCACATTTAAAACTTCAAACAAAATTCTTACATTCACATAGTGACACTTTAAAGCAGTGTCCTCCTCCGTTCCAATTGATTCGATAGAATAATGATAGGTTGTATCGTCATAGCGACCGGTAACACCGTCAAACAATCCCTGTGCCTGCTTCTCCAGTTCGTTCAGCCGGATGGTATTGGCTTCGCCTTCCTTCAAATCGGGAACACAAATGTTCACCTCGACGAAAGATTTCTTCCAGTATGTGCCCGGCTGTTGCTTCTTGGCGTGAATGACAATCCTTTCGGACTTTATCGCCCCTGTCAGCTTCTTGCCATGGGGAACGATATCAATCCCGAAAGACTTGCAGTCACGGTAGAGAATGTTCGCTATGTCAGTAGTTACTATCATACAATAAGATATTGAATATTATTATCATACTGAAGGAATACATGAAAAACCAGTTCTCCAAGTTGAACAGTACCTGCAAATCTTTTGTCTGACAAATCTTTATCAGATATATTTTGTCCTGTTGCATACATAAAAATATCCACTAAACACAATTCTTTTTGACATTCATCTACTACTGCCCACAAGCAAATTGCATTCCGTTGTGCTTGAATAGATAATATTCTTGCTCCGATAGGCAGACATAATTTTGAGTGGTCTGCGACCATCAGTTCATACTTGAATATTCGTTTCATTTGATTTCCTCCTTTAATCGTCTCTCAGCAAATAAGGCTGCACCAGTTGAAACTTCGTAACCTTTGGATTCCACGTGTGAGGCATACTCAGCATCGTTTCTTATCACCAGTCCATCATCCTCAACTGAATACTTGTTTGACTTACGGAGCGTTCCGGTCCGGTTCTGATAACTACCGTTCTTTATAGCATAATCGACAGCTTCCTTTCCGACCCTCTCTTCTACAGCTTTCACCTCGGCATAACCTTGGTCGAAAAAGCTGTCCACGTCCGAAAAATCAAACTTTACAGCCATATCTCTGAGTAACCAAAATAGTTAGTATTTTTTACCGTATAAACCTTGCCAGTTCCCCTGGTATTATCGCCATCCATACATCTGACTTCATCGCCAGCCTTCAGGGAGGTTTTCTTTTCACAGACTATGTGATAGTTCGGTCGGTACACCTCGCCGTTCTCCGAAGTAAACTCCTTGGTGGAGTTATCATCACACCGGCACTTACATACGTCCTGCCAGCTTTCTCCACCGGTTCCGGGAATAGGCTGGCCGAACTCGTCTGTTTCCATTGGAGTAGTAACCTTGATTTGTAATATATGTGGCGCGAATATCATAGGAATCTGACTTTAGGTTTATCTGACAGTGTGTCTTCAAGGCCATACTTCTTGCACAAGAATGAGTAGTATTCCTTCAAGCCTTTGGTGTCCCAGGACATAGAGAAACCGTTCTCGCTGATGGAAGTAGCACGAAGTAGAAGAGAGGGGATAAACTTCGCCATAGACACCGAAACAAGTCCGATGTTTGACGGGCCCATCTCATCCTCTCCGCTTACTTCTGAAGACAAACTTATCTCCAAAAGGTCAGCCTCCGACAAGTTGATGCCGAAGGTCTGAAACTTCTGTGATATGTAGTCGTTTACTGTCATGCGTTCATGGTTGACAAATCAAAGTTCACAATCAGATTCGGGTTCGTAATCTGAGGAATCCACTCTGCAGTGTATTCCAAATAACGACCGTTCTTGTCCTTGTAACCGGAAATAAGCATATCACCGTCTGCCTGGGTGTAGTTACGTCCCGGTACGCCGTCCACTGCTTCGTACGGAATGTGGAAACGCATATAACCGACCTTATCCTGCGGAAGCAAGGTGATACGGTCGTCTGCATAAATCTGCACGTTCTTCCCGGTCTGGTCTTTCACGTAATCTTCCTTGATTTCAATGGCCGGAAGCCCGATGCCAGTGAATACTTGGGAAGCCAGTTGAGATGTAATCAAACCAGTTGAAAGATACATCTCATTTCCTGTAAGCTGCATCTTGAACTTGTCACCAAACTCAGCCGACCCGATGATATTCTTCACGAAAGTTCCTCGTGACATAATCATCTTCTGGAAATTACCGTAGTCCGCTTTCAGTGCATTAATTTGCTGCTGCAAATAGGTGATGAAGTTCGTCTTCGCACCAGTATCAGGCTTGATGAACTTGAACGGCAATTCAATGTTGAGAAGGTCAACGCCTCCGGCATTGTCGTCCTTGTTCTTAACAGCTGCTTCTCCGGTCATCAGAAGTGAACCTACGATAATATCCATGCGCTTGTGAGCTGCCAAAAGTACCTGGCGGTAATCGTCATAGATGAAATTCACGATTTCCTGCATGGCTGCTACCTGGTCAGCAGGTTTAGCTGCGTTAAACTTGTCAATCAAGTCCTGAAGTTCGGACAGGCGGTCAATGGAAATCTGGTAAGCATCGCCAAGATAAGCGATTTCACCATATCCTGAACCGATATTCCGGCGTTCACGGATAGGCTTCTCGCCGTATCGTGAGTTAATAGAACCGGCCATCACTCCAGTAACCTGACCGATGTAGTCCTTGAATACACGGGTAGTCGTTCTACGGAAATCAAGATACTGCTGCCAGTAGATTGTATCCTTACGAGTCTGAAGGACGCGCTGGATAACGGCGTTTACGATATTGGGGTCATTAAACAGAGTATGAATAGTTAGCATCATGTTTTACCTCCTTTCTTTATTTGCTTGCAATTACACCTGCTGTTCTCAAAGATGCCAGAAGGGCATTCAATTTTGTATGTGCATCTTCCTGCCCAGTAGCATCATCCACTTTAACACCCTGCTTTACACCTCCGAGAGCAGAAGATGTTGCTGCAGACAAAGTGAATTTGTTGGCTTGGGATGCGATACCATCCAATTTAGCTTTGTCTTCTTTACTCATCAAGCCATCTTGACTGGAAGACGCTTTGGCAACTACAGCCTTTCCACTTTGAGTAACGTCAGGAGCGTTGAACTGGAAATGCGGCATGTTGGCCTTGTCAATGTCAGAGAAAGGCATAACCAATTTGGTAGGCTCAATCTCGAATGCTCGCATCAAAAGAGCAACTAATACAATTCCTTCTTCTACTTGTACTCTTCCGTACAAGGCTGAGTTAGCAATGACTTTCGGAGTTGTGCCGCTTACCGCTGTAGCTTCATAGAGTACAATACCAGCTTCCAATGTTTCGCCAAAGTCGGCAGACAGCGTCAACTTATCGAAATCTTTGTTTGATTTGTCAATACTGTTGATGGTAACCCCATGAGAACCATTACCCAGATGCATACCCACATAAGCCAAAGAGTTTTTCTTGATTTTCAATGTGGTATTGGAACCGGTGGTAAACTTTTCATAGATTTCTACACGGATAGCCACCTGAGCGGTCTTCTTCACCAAGTCGGCGGCAATCGGTGTGAAGGATGGAAGAAACGAACCAGCGACAAGGTTGGCCGTATCCAGCTTGTAAGACCCTCTGCGTCTTACACCGGTAGAAACATCATAGCGTTCCTCGATGGACGGTTCAGGCTCAATGTTGTACTTAAATCCTGCTGACATAAATTACTTGTTTTGTTGTTCGACAATAGATTTTGTGTCCGCCTCAATCATTTTGGCGAACTCGCTCGCTTCCTTCTCCTGCTTCTGTTCGGCAGTTTCAGGAGCTTTGGAGAACTGAAAACCGTTGTTAGACATATCCTGCTTCATGTCCTTGAAATAAGTGTCCAAGTCGGTGTTTTCGGGAATGTTGCGGTCTTTCAGCATAAATTCGGGAATACCGTACTTCTTCGCCACTACTGAAATCTGAGAATTGCGCTGCGCCTGCGCTTCATTTTCCTCCATTTTGGCCAGCTTGTCGGCAAACGGCTTGATACTGGCGGCGATGCCATCGGCAATCATCTTTGCGATGTCCGTTTCCTGTGGCTTTGGAGGGTCGTTTGGTTTCGGTGGTTCTGGTTTCGGATTCTCGATTGGTTTCCCGTCTTTCAGTCCATGCTTCTTCTCGTAGTTTGAAACAGCGGAAGTCTGCGCTTGTCCTGCACGGAAATCACCATAGTTTTGCATCACGTCCTGAAATGAGATACCCTCAACGATGGAGGTCACCTTCGTTTCGTCCGTTACACCCTCTGCCTTCTTTGTGGCGATACGGGTGAGTGTGGCAGTGTCCACCCCAGCGAATTTCTGTTGCAGTCCTGCCAAGATTTGTTCAAAGATTGTCATACCGTATGAGTTTGATTAATAATTTCATACGGTAAATTTACTTATAGAGAAAGGGAAGGGGAAATTTTAAGGCTAACGATACGAAACAATTAAGAGAATGTTCGTTTTTAGGCAAAAAGAAAGAGGCTGTCTCAAAATAGAATTGCAAAAGTAAAAATATTACAGATTGAAACTTAGAAATAAAGAATCTCCTGTTTCAGCCTTAGTTTACTCTAATGATATGGCTAAAAGCAGGAGATTTTTATACTATAACTTATAAATTATAAGTATATCTGTCCAATTTCTCTATTTTGAGACAGCCTCTAAAAAATAGCAAGTTATAATTTTATAATTAACTCTTCATTGGTCAAATCAAAATAAATATTTTGAAGTTGATGCAAAAACTTAATATCAATATCATAATGTTCCAAATAAAAACTATTCATATCAACAGTTCTAGGATATAGAGTTAATTTATCAATATAAAACGATGAACAACTATTTTCATTCTTAGGTTGCCTTTCTATAAATCCGCTTTTTATCAGAATTTCCTTAGTGAGAGGTATTGCTTCTATATTGTTGGCAGAAATCCATTTATAATCGTAAGGATACCTAGGATTATCAGTTTCTTCCAATGCCTCTTCTGCAACAGACTTTTTTTGTATGCCGACTATTGTAATAAACCTTGACGAATTATTTATATTAGCATTTACAATATTATTAATTCTTAATTCTCTAGTATCTATCATAATCACAACAAATTTATAGCTGCCAGTTCCTCTGTCAGCGCGTTAATACCTTTCTGAATCTTCTCCAATTGCTGTTTACGTGGTTTGTGTACTCCAGCAGCATAATGCCATAACTGACGTTCATTAATTCCGGTTATCCGGCTCAAAGCTGCTTTGGTAAAGATACTGCTGTAATAGTTGATGAAGGTGGCAGCATCTATCTTGAACTTCAATGTGAACTCTCCCTGCAAAATTTCCACTGAAGCGATGTTCATCTCCTTGCATGACTCCAGGTAAAGTTCAACAGCTTCCTTCATGTTCTTCTCGATTTCCTTCACGTCGTTACCGACAGTAATCACCGGAGCACCTTCAATATAGGCACTAAGATTATTTCCAGCATGTTCTACAATCACTTCTACGGTTCTCATACTACCTCCTTTTTATCATTAAACAAAAGAGGCGGGGGCTATTTTAGCCCCGCTTGCCTCAGAATGTTGTAATAAGTGCCTTTCTCAACGCCTTTCTTGCCGTGGTCGGGGACAATCACTACATGGCTACCATCAGTGTAAACCATGTGACTGCCTTTCTGCCTCACGAACCAAAAGCCATTTTCAGTAAGCAGCGTTACAACGTCTTTAACTGATTTGTAGCTCATAGCGTTTAAGACTTAATTACGATGCAAATATAGTAAAATAACGAATAATTACAAAGAAGTATTCATGTTTTTACTATGATAAAGAAAATAGCGATACCTCGAAAGATACCGCTATTAAATTAGTCAATATTTTAGATTTATATCATTCTGTTTTGTATTATCCTCGTAAATATTCTGACTGGGTTGTTCTATTCTTCAGATTTGCTACCAGCACTTTTAAGAGAGGAAAGCTGTTTCTGTTTCTCAATGTCGTTCTTCTGCTTCTCAGCCTGCTCTTCCTTGATGGCTTCAATCTCATCCAGAACTGCATCCACGTTCCCCACAAAGGTAATGGCCCGCTGTTGAGACCAGATTTCACCGTCCTTGGCCTTGATAGCTGTGTCTATCTTGTCTTTGATGTCCTCCAGTTTGTATGGCTGCATCTGCACATCCACGTCAATAGTCTCGGAGGCTTCTTCAAGGGTGGAATTCACGGAACCCAACGCGGAGACAAGGAAGTTTACCCGTCGTTGCATGAACTCGCCGACGGTTTCATTCAAATTCTCTACATTAAGGTGGGTGGACATGAACACATAGTCGAAAGTCACACCGGAAACGGCGTTTCCTGTACCCTTCAGGGAGTCGAAAGAGATTCTGGGCGTATTGGTCAGTCCGTATATCTGACTTAACAGCGTCTCCACCTCGAACTTGACAGTATCTGGTACCTGTGACCAGGTAAGATACTGGGCATTTGCTCCCTGGCCGGTCAGCTCGACCACCCGGTTTTTGAACTCACCTGAGAAATTCTCCACGTTACCAAAAAGCATGAGGATAGGGAAGAAGTGGTAGTCGATACAGTCTGCATAGTTTGAGAGAAGCTTCTCCAGTCTTACACGGAGGCTCTTTATCTTTTCACAGTACGCTTCCGGACGGTACATATAAATCACCGGCATCTTCTTGAATCCATGTGCAAATGAGCCTTTGTCAGTCCAGTTGCTTGTCAGTTCCCACTGATAAACCATGTCCTTGGTAATGGTCATGAAACATGTAATCTCTACATCGTTCAGGTCTTTCTTCTTGTACTCACGGGATAGGGCTACCAAATCCCCCTGATCATTGAAGAAGGGATAGAGCTTGTCGCCACGGAACGGAGACCAGATGGCACTCTTCAGACGGTATTCAGGTTTTGATTTGCCGAAGATTCCTGAAATCTTTCGTTTGAGCTTTGCCCAGAAGCCGTCATCCTTCACCACATACCAGTATTCGGCCACTTCCTGCTCGGCCAGCCATGCCCGGACTACTTTCTTGTTCTGGTATTTCAACTTGTTTTTCTTGAACACCTGCTTCAATGTGGAAAGAAGGCTTTCTTCCGACTGGTCCGGCTGGCAATCAAGGACCGGTTCTGTTCCAACGGTGAAGGCAGTCTGAATGTTCACGATGTCCTGCTCGATAGGAAGAGCAATCCTGTTTGGGTCAACTTCTTTCCTGACCGCCGGCTCAACATATTCTTTCCTGGTTGTCGGGTCTGTAATCCGTTTCTCAGGCTGGGTAGTGATTTTGATTTTCGGGTATTTCTCTTCATCTATCACTATCTCGTGCTTGTTCGGATTCCAGTCGTTGTAAAGAGCGTGAGCGTTTGGTTGCTCGGTCTTTCGTCCTTTTTTCAGATAGTAGATTTTTCTCTCTACTTCCGGCATAGCTAAAATTTCTTCTATAGTCATATCTCAAAGTTTAATGTCCAAATATTCCTGAAACGTCTTTGGGTTTCATAATTCTACCGAGAAGTTCTCCCAGCACATAGTAGCGTGCAGCATCTATGCCATGATTATCATGGTCTTCAGGTTCGTTGATGTAGTTTCCATCCTTATCCTTTGCCCATACATAGTTTCTGAACTCCCTCTGCAGGTTATAAGAACGCTTGGTGATGAATATTTCCATTCCCTGCATCTTGTCAATACCGGCATTGACAGAACCTTGCCCTTTCTCTACCGCGTATATTTTAATCCCTCCGTTATGAATTTCCTGGATGAGTCGCGGGTCCGCACTGTCGGCAATCACTCTCAAATTCCACGGGCGTAGCGTCTTTATAATATCCCCAGATAATAATCCAGTTCTATAATCCACTTCATCCAAATAAAGCGCATTGTCAATGATTCCGCACCGAATAGAAGCCGATGGGTCATTGGTATAACCAAAGTCCTGTCCAATAGCCACTTTCTTGCACCACATGGGGAACTCATCCACAATTCCCCATTTCTTGAACACTGCACCCTCGGCCACGTCAGCCCATCGTCCGATAACCACATGAGCGTACTTCTCCGGATTCTTCTCTTTCATTTCCTTGACTTCTCTCAGGAACTCAGGAGAAAGGTTCTCTATATTGTCGAAGTAAGTCGTATGGATATGAAGTACATTCGGATGGGTGGAAATCTGTACCTGGACGCCGTCAATATCCACCAGCCGATGAGTATTCTCGATGTATTTCTTGTAGATGAAATGGTTCGAATCGCATGGATTCATAATTATGATAATCCGGTTCTGGATTCCCTTCTTACGGATGGAGAGCATAATCTTGTCAAACTCTTCCTCACTGGTCCATTCCTCTGCTTCATCACAGACAAAGGTGGTGATACCCTGAATTGATTTCAACTTTGCCGTCTGATTCCCGGAAGAAGTCTTGATACCCCGGAACATGATACGACTGCCGGTCATCCGATTTACGATGTCCGTCTTGGTGGTCTTGAAATACTTCGTTGTTCCATCCAAATCTATCTTTTCCATCATCTCTGGAATGATAGACATGCCGGCTGACACCATCGTATAACGGGTATAAAGAATCTGATGGACAATCTTCTCTGTGGGAGTCATTTCGAATGTCAGACGCTCAATGAAGGTGGAAGCATTGAAAGACTTCCCCGAACCACGACCACCGGTAATGAGAATGATAAACTTCTCGCTATCGGTATATAGCGGATGATATATCGTTTGGGGTACAATCATTTCAGTTTGTCTTTAATCCATGAGTCAATAGAAATTCCGTGGTTAATATCCTTTGGAATATCTGCGTCTTCGTCCTGACGGCGTTCAACCTTCCTCCATTCATCGTCGTGATGATATAGCCAGACAGACATTGCCTGAAGGTTGGGAGCCAGCTCGCTTTCACTTACCTGAAGCTCTTCTTCGCCGGTCAGGTTTCCGTCCTGGTCTTTCAGCTTTCTTACTACAGTACTCTTGGTCTTGATACCGCCCAAAGCTACAGCAAGGAACTTGGCACGTACAGCTGCAGTGATGGTCGCACGCCCGCGCGCTAATACGTCAGTTATCTCCGAATATTTTGACTTCATTTCGTAGAAGTAGGTCGGATTCAGCCCGAGCGCGAATGCTATTTCCCGGTCAGTGAATCCCTTTTTGGCATACGTTTCTACCTGAGAAAGAAATTCCTCACCCCTGTAATCGAATTTTGGCTTTCTTCCTCCTGGATGTTTCTTATGTTGAGATTCACTTTTCATCATTTATTCCTCCCAAGGGTTTTCACCCTCTTCTTCGACGTATACTCGTTTCAATTTATCCGATATTTCACTGAGTTCATGCTTCATCTGATTTACATGAAACTCTGCAGGCATAGGTAACTCCAATGCTCCTATCAAGTTGTCTATTCTATCAATAACCTCACCAAATTCTTCTGATGCTTTCATAATTATTCAATTCTTTTTCAATTTTCTACACTTATCACAAATTTCATAGCGGAAATCTAATGGTCCTTTCCAAACATAATGATGGATACAAAAAAGATTCTGCCCAAAAAACGTCTTTAGCCAAAGAATAAAATCCCCTACCATATTTCATCCATTATTGTTGCCCATATAAATGCGGCGAGAAACAGGCTTATCACCATAAATATCAATTCCTCTCTTTGAGAAATAGCTATCTATCCTGGCCGCATATCTTTCCATTATAGACTTCGTTCTGTCTCTTATACTTCTTTGTCTGTCTGTACCAAGCCCGTATTGCCTTCCGGCGTTGTACATTATTCGTCTTGACTGTTGATACAACTGACTATATGTTTTTCTTCTAACTCGGCTTTCCTCCTAAAATTTCATGTTGTCATTCAATTCTTTCTATCTGTTCATCGAATACCTCACCCTTGATAAACTTGGAGTAGGGGTCGTAACCGAACCTTTCACAGAAAGCTGCCTTAGCTTCGAACGTGTCAAAGGAAAGCATCAGATAAGCATCCATATCCTGTGCCTGTTTCTGGGCTGCATTCTTCACCTGCTGCTTTACTTCTTTCATGTGAGCTACCTTTTCAGCTCTTTCCATCTGCTTTGCGGCTTTCTCAGCTTCTTTCTGCTCTGTGACAGGTGCCATCATATCCTCTAGGGCATCGGCAATAGAGCTTTCTTCTTCTGTCTGGAGAAGGAAATCACAGCCAATCATATTCAAATCAGCGGCCGTTAATCCGGCATCCTGGTAATCAATATCTGGAACTAACCGCGCCAATGCGTCATAGTCCCATGCACCCTGCGCGTTTGGATTGTTCATCAGGATGTTTAATTCCTTTTCCTGCTTTTCGTCCACGTCAATGACATCTACACGGATTCTGTAATCGTTCTCAGGAAATTTCTGCAGCTCATCCATGACTGTTAGACGCTGATGGCCGGACACGACAGTAAGGCCAGTTCGCTTGTTGACTACGATTCCACCAACCAGACCGAACTTCTTGATACCCCGTTTCAATGTCTTTCGGGATTCCTCAGACAACTTCCGAGGATTATAATTTGCGAAGTGAATGGCGGAACGGTTAAGTTCCACCGATTCACTCTTAATATATTTGCTTAGTTCCATATTAGCCATTACTTAAACCCATGTATTGATTTCTAGTAAACTTTTTATTGGCATCTGAATATCCTCCCAGCTTGCCCATATTTCTTGCGTATTGAGAATATATATTGCTTATCCGTCTTTCACGTGCAAAAGTCCAATAGCCATTTCTACCAGCATAGCCTCCTAACCTTTCTCTTTGGTTAATCAAGTCTTGCAATGATTTTCCTTTTCTGACTCTGCGTTCCTCCTAAAATTTAATTATCCATTACTTAAACCTTTTGCAACTGTTGTAAAACCACGTCTATCTCTAAAATTTGGATAAGAAAGAAGTGAAACATCTACTCTTAAATTTCTTGCAAGATTTTGAGTAGCACTTCTTCCTGCATTGGTTATACGCTGATTGTTGGTCATATTTCTTGAAATGTTACCTCCTGAGGCATATGTGTTTCTTAATCTTCTTGTTGTTGCAAGAATTTCACGATAACTTCTTTGTCTCCTTCCGACTCTGCGTTCCTCCTATTAATTTTGTTTTTGTTTATGCTCCCAAAGGATTCTTTCAGCCATTGGGAACACTTTGTAAATTCTCTGTAAATCCTGTGGGTAATTCTTCTCCAGCCATAACATACAATCCAGATTAAAGCCTACTCCCGAACTGGCCTTCAGTGAATATCTGACAGGCTCCGGAAGGCTGTTCTGTTTCATGTAAGATAGAATGTCTTTCTGCGTCCAGTCTGCCAAAGGATAGCACATTCCGTTGTTCTCATACCCATTGGCTTCATAGCCTTTCAGCATCAAGCGGCGGTTCATGCCGTCGGCCTTCTTCATGCCCAAGAAAGTGTAGTAAAGTCCGTATCTTAGCTGCATGGCCTTCACAACATCAGCCAACTTCAAAAGCTTCACTTTGTGGTTTGGCACGCAATACAGGCCACCGCGAAGAATGTAGGTAAGGTTCCAGTGGGGTACCTGAACAAACTCTATCTTAGGATATTTGGCTTTTACCCATCCAATCCATCTTTCGATGTGCTCTAAGCCTTTGACAAAGTACATGAACACGCAGACTATTCTATCAAACTTCGGGTAGATCATGTCCAGCAATACCAAAGAATCCTTACCCAGCGACAGAAACAGCAAAACCCCGTCAGTCTTCTGTCTGACGAGGTCAATATAGCTGTATGTCCTTTCTTGCAGTGTCATTATCCGCCACTCATGCCAAGTCCTGTGCGGACGTTATAATACTGCTGTCTTCGGGTGATAAATCTGCCACCCTGAGAGAGACCACCATTCTCTGTAGTCAAACCTCTACGGCCACCACGGTAGCCACCAGTTGAAAATGTGCTTCTGTTTGTTCTGACTCAACGAAAATTTAAAGGGTTAAACATGCTTTTCAATAATTCGGCCAAGGTCATAAACGACCTGTGCTGCCAGATATATCTCACCCTGATAGGTATATTCAATCAAATTGTGATTTTCATCTTCAAACAGCTCTATCTTTGCATCCTTGACTTCTACCAGTGCGCTGGCTCTGTCTTTATTGTAGCCTACAAAGAACTGGATAGCATCGTAATGCTTAGGCTGTAACACACCGTCTTTCTCGACACAATAGCCATCAGCGTCAAGCTGGCAGTATTTCTTCTGGGTTGTAGGTCTGATTTCTCTGAATTCTTGTGTTTTCTTGCCCGACAAGATTTCGTCAAAGAACTTCTGTTTGATGATAAGCGTAAGTATTTCCATAATCGTGTAAATTTTAAATGTTAGTTGCGGGTGATGGATTCGAACCACCGGCCTTCACCAAGTCAAAGTGACGAGCTGACCACTGCTCTAACCCGCGATGGTATCTATACAAAGATACCCAATTATGAAGACAATTTTGAATAACAATTCAACGCATACGAAACATTAAGCCAAATGTTTGCTTTTTAGCCATGCGTCACGTTTCTCCCTGCACTTTTCCAGTGTTGGGGCACAACAAGTAAACAACTCACCTGAATCTGTTTTGTAATCATACTGATACATTTTTACTTTTTTGCCTCTTAATCTGGTAGTATAGGTACAATAGTTTTCACTACCAGGCTGGCATACGCTGCAACCATTTACGTTTATTGATTTCATAGCCATCTCAAATTAGAATAATACACACCGTTTAATTTCGTGTAATCACCATACAGCTTTACTTTTCCTTTATACATCATGGCGAACTTAGAACTGCCAGCGGCAGCCATCATTACGGATTCTGTCACTTTCGATTCATACCCGTATTTCATTACAAGGGGGTAAACTTGGCTTCTAAAGAAGATTTCGCTGTCTGTCATATCATTTACTGACTGAATAGGCAAAACGCCATTATGGGCAAAATAAACGCCATTCTCGACAAACGGGTGACAGTTCTTTCTACACTTAGAACCATGTGTCGCCCATCTCATGTGAATAATACATTCTTCATTTATACCGACCTTAGATAGATGATCCAAAAATTTCTGATAGTTCATTGTCTTGTATCTATGCTTAGATGATACAAAACCATAGCCATGATGATTAATTCTCTGAACTTTATTTAAGGTGTCCAGAGTTGGCATTTGAACACCTTTAGGTTTATATATAATGCAACACATAATTTCTGATTTTAATCGTGCGAGGCTCATGCAAGAACCTCAGCACGTGATTTGAAGAATGACTTTTCTTTCTTTGTCAAGAAAGGTATCTCGTCAATTGAATTAATCTCTGAACTCAGCACATTCTTCTTTGACCATGCAACCAGCTTTGCACAGAAATTAACCCAGTTAGAAATCTTTTCGAAGTCTGTAGAACCCTGATGCTGTCTGAACTCTATAGTCTTGTGACGGGCATAAGAACAGGCATTCACCTTAAAATATCTGTTGCCTCTCATTACATTTAGAACATCATATCTCGTTCTGCAACATTCAAAGCTTATACCTTGAAGAGTCTTGCACCACTGGCTGTTGTTTGCACGTCTTGAACGAGCCATAAAAGTATCAATCACCTTCTCTAGTTTCTGATAATTCTTGAACACATTTACATAGGCTTCGCCGGACAGAGTTGCAGCCCCGATATGAACATGTAAGCCTGTAGAGATATTCACTTGTGCATTTGCCTCATTTAAAGCTTTACAACATGTTTCTAGGCTTTTCATACCCCCTTTACCAGTAAGAACCGGTGAAACACATTCAATAGGGTTTTCACCTCTGATAGAAGAATCAGATACAAACTTGTAGTAGTGGTTGTTGTCAACGTGATTATAACCCTCATACTGAAAAGGCATTTCGTTTCTTGTTGCACTTTCTCTCATAAGGCTTGCAGCTACCAGGCATTCAATTTCAACCCCAAAAGTGAACTTGTGTGTTTCTCTGATTGCCTTTGGCAATTCAGACATAAGCAATTCAACTTCATACTTTCTCAAACCCAACTTGACGAAAGCTGCTTTCTTTGCCGCCTTAGAACCTTTCATGCTCTTAATTTCTTCTACCTGTTCTTTTAATGTCTTCATAATCGTGTGTAATTAAATTATACTACTTCGTTTTATTCAACACAACAAAGTAATACTATTTAGTTTAATTATGCAATATTTATATGCTTAAATTATGTTAATTGTAAAACTATATAGATTTATTTTAGGACTTTCATTGTATTACTTAGTATAAAAACTTATATTTGTGCTATAAAACTATATAGTATTATGGATTTTAGAACAAGAATAAAAGAACTTTGCCAGTCTAAAGGTTTTACCCAAAAGGAATTAGCTGATAAGATGGGCATATCAGATATCAGTCTTAACAAGACTTTGAGAGGTGATTATCCACAATTACAATCTTTAGAGCGTATTGCAAATGCTTTAGATATAGACATTTCGGAACTATTTGTGAGAAACACACCTGACTCAGAAGTAAACGGTTATGTTAAAGTGAAAGGAACTCTTTATGAAGTTCACTCATTTGAAGATTTAAGGAGATTACTAGAATTGAATGTTTAATCTATTATACTTAAATGTAAGTCCATTAGTTTATTGACATAATTATTCCCATAATAATATATGATAGAATCAAACTTAACAGATTATTTTGTTGTTCTATCATTAATAATAAAAACTGAGATTTATGACAAAATTAATAATTAGGAATGTAGGCCCAATAAAAGATATAAATATTGAATTAAATAAAATCAATGTAATTATTGGGCCACAAAGTTCAGGTAAAAGTACTATTAATAAAATAGCTTGTTTTTGCTCTTGGGTAGAAAAAAAAGTTTCATTAGAGCAATCATTTAACTATTTTCTGAAAGATGATAATTTTATATCAAATTTGACTATTTTCCATAAATTGGATGGATATTTCCATGATGATTCTGAAATATGTTATGAGTCGTCTGTTATGAAATTTAGTTTTAAATACAGCAATAAATGTCCTAATTTTGAGTGGATTAATCAATATGATTACATCAGAACTAAAATTTCATACATACCAGCTGAACGAAATATAGTATCCATGATTTATGACTGGAAACAAGTAAATTTACCTAAAAATAACATTTTTAATTTTATGTCAGACTGGAATATGGCCAGAAAAGCATATACATTAGACCATACATTAGATATAAAAGCCATTAATACAAAGTATTATTATGACGAAAGTCAAGATATAGATTTTTTAGAAACACCTAGTGGAAATAAAATTCAATTAATAAATGCTTCGAGTGGTCAACAGTCTATGATTCCTTTATATATATTATTAAACTACTTTACTGAAACAATATATAATAACAAAAGTCAAGACGATAATATTGAAAACAAGGAAAGAGATGCTAAATTAACATACCAAATTTTAATGAGATCAATACAAAATACTATTTCTAATACTGAAATTGATATAAACGACGAAAAAGGAATAAATGAATATTTGAACTCTATATTAAAGGTTACCAAAAACAATAAAGGTATACATATTCCTAAAGAAGGTATGAATTTTGTAAAATTAGTATCGGGATATTTCACACATTTTATCAAAACAAATTATACAAGTTTGTATATTGAAGAACCCGAATTAAATTTATTTCCTTCAACACAAAAGGAATTATTGTATTATATACTGAATATTATTCAACAAAAAGATCACAAATTATTTATTACAACTCACAGCCCGTATATATTATATGCTTTAAATAATTGCATGATGGGATGGCTAGTAAAAGATAATATGCCTGAAGAAATAGCAAATTCTTTAGAATCCTATAAATCTTGGATTGATCCTAAATTGGTTTCAGCTTGGCAAATCAATGATGGTCAAATTGTTTCCATACAGGAAAAAAGTACCAAAAGTATTGGGAAGCATTATTTTAATAAAATAATGAATGAAACAATGAACGAATATTATACGATGCTCAACTATTTCAATCCAAATGATTATGAAAAATAGGTTATCTTTTGCATTCAGACGAGTAAGAAATAGACATGCATTTGTATATATTTATAATCCATATCTATATATTGCAGATTGGGCTAAGAAAAATGATGGAAATGTTGAGATTTCTGGGGCTAAATCGGGCTTAATAAATAGTGTATCTCTGAAGAATGATCTAAATATACAGCTTTTTTTTGATGGCTTTAAGAAGAATGCTTTACCAATAAGCAGAAGTAAATATTCCAAACAATGTGAATGCGTTTTATTTCCTATAAATTGTAACACAGAAGAATGGGTGTTATTTATTGAAACAAAATATGCGGAAAATTTAGAAAAAGCCCAAAAAAAGGAAGCAGACTATCCTAATAAAATGGTAATACAAATTAAGGATACTGTTAGATATTTTAGAAATAATGGAATTATACCAAATGATAAGGTTGTATATGCTATTATATCTTTCCCAAATCTTGTTGAAGAGTTTGGTTCATGGGTTTTCCCAATTATAAAAGAAGATGGCACAGAAGAGTCTATTCTCGATATACTTCTAAATGACAAAATAATAATACGAGCAACGAATAACGCTCAAATAATTAATGAAAAACTTCTTTTATTAGAATCCTAAACAACATAATAACATTACAAAGCCGGAAGCATAACGCTCCGGCTTTTTACTTGATTAGTTCTTTTACTAATTACCCATCATTAAGTCCCATGTAAGTACGTTTTGAAACTTGTGTATTCCAACTGGTTCCACTTCTGTTAAAGTTCCCAAGATACCTGCCTGCAATCCTATTTACAAGATTATTAGGATTGTCAGAGTTACTTCCATAACGCTGTTGAGCTAATCTGTCGGCTTGTCGAACTATTTCCCAACCTGATTTTGTTCTTCTTCTGACTCGGCTTTAAAATTTAAATTTGTTAGACATAAAAATTTAAGCATAGAGACTTTATCCCCATTAGAAACATTCTGTTACTTGATTAGTCCTTTGACCTTCAATCTTTCTACAATTTCGTTGTAAAGATACTCTATATCCTGTCGGAAATCCTTATACTGCTGATAGATAAAAGAAACATCGGCGATATTGTTCGATATTACACACGGGGAAACATCTGGGAACACACCGGAAATCTCTGCCCGGATGCCGTTCGGCAGCCGTCCGCCGGCAAGCACACTAGGGGCGAACAAGAACAACACGATAAAGAGGAACTTCTTTCGCTGGGTGACGCTCTCAGGATTGGGCGGGCAATCCATTCCGGAAAGTATCTCTCTGAACCAACCGTAAATCTCCGGGATGAGAGTAAAATCAGTCAGAATAGGGGAGGATAACTCCTGCTCACGTTCAGATAATCTTGATTTCTGTTCACGTATTGATTTCAACTCCACGATTGATGAAAATTCTTTTGTCATAGCGCGATTTATTTAGTTGGAAATTCTTATATTTGCATCATAATCGTGTGGGGGAGTTGGCTTCTAATCGTGTGGGCTGGCTCCCTTTTTCTGTTCAATAGATAATTTGTTGTATGTATGAAAGATTTTGATAGAATAGTAAATAATCCTTTATTAATAAGAGTCCTAAAGAAAGGGAGTAAGGTCATTAGAGTAAGACTGCATAATAAGGAGAATGATTTATTTCGTCACAAGTCAGAAGTCTCATATGCCCCTGCAAAAAACACTAGTTTAATGAGGGCTAATTTCAAAAATGAGCCAATGTTTTATGGAGCTATTTTTTCCGAAAGCCTGAAAGATGACGGTGTACCACGATTAACTTGTTTACTTGAAACGCATAAAGGAGTCAGTGATGATAATTATATTGGAATTAGAGATTTAACCTATTCTGCCTGGAGAAATAAGCGTGATATAAATCTTTTTGTCATTCCTATTTTTGATAGTTATGAAAATCCACCAGTTGATTTTGTTTGGTATTTTGAAATGTGGAAACATTTAATTCAAGAATATAATCTCAATGATGATGACATTATTCTTTTGAAAGAACTTTCTCAAAAATTTGCATTTGTGCCAACAAACCCAGATGAAGAGAAAGAATGTTATTCATACACAGCAGAATTTACAAAGAAATTACTTGATTCTTTCCCTCAAATAGACGGTGTAATGTATCCTAGTTCTAAACTTGGAAAAGATGGAATGGGTATAAATGTTGCTATTAGACCTAGTGTAATAGATGAAGATTTTGAGCTTATTGGTTGCTCTCTTTGTAGATTCTTTAAACGTAGTAAGTCTCAACAACTGGTTTTAACATATAAAAGAGGTAAAGTGCAAAGTAATGATGCCATATCATATAATTTGGATAAAGAATATTATAGAGATTTAGATCTTGTCAATCAAAAAGACCCATCTTTTGAAATCAAAAAAATGGAATTTAACTATTAACCAATACATTAAAGGTCATCTTATATTAGTGCTTTGTGAATACCCGGTAACTGTTTTGTGGCGGTGACCGGGTATTCACAAAGCACTGACAAGGACTGTCAGTGGATTATTTGTCATGGTTCTTGTAATATTACAGAAACGCAAAATACTTAACACATGGAAGCTATAGCACAATTTCTATCTTCTTTAAAAGAAAATGAAAAATCAATCATCATAACAATAATTGCAAACGCTTTAACAATATACATGTTATGCTTTGTCGGAATAGAAGAGTTTAAAACATATTTATGGTATAATACCATGTTCACTTTCTATCGCATACACTACAACCTTTTATTCCATTATCATTAGTATATTAGGTATATTCTTCATCTTTAAAGGTTGTAGAGATATTTGTTCTTTTATGATGGAAGATAATTATAAATGGTTCTTTTGTATTTTCTCATTAGCGAACTGTTCAACATTATTAGAAGTTGCATCAACACTTATAGATAAATCTCACCTTTTTTGCATATTCAATATCGCACGAGGAACTGGCTTTGTTATATTAGGATTTATGACATTGCTAATAATAAAAGCAATCATCGGTTTTTTTGTTAAAGACAAGAGAACTCCCAAAAACTAAGTTTCCCTTTCACATTCAGAACAGGCTTGTCAAACAGAACCGCATCCTTCAGCACCCAGTTCCAACAACCTTTCTCAGCCCAAACGGACGGATGATTCAGTACGCAGTCGGCTATTACCACACTGCCGATGACAGCACCTTTGGGGAATCCATCATATGTACAGTTAAAAATCAAAGATTGTGATGATTTTCTGATTATATCATATTGCAAAAAGCTGTATCTAAATACAGGTTTACTTGATGAAGCATGTATTAGCACTCTTTGTCCAATGTACTTCTGAGGACACTTCCAAGTCCGGTTCTCGATGTCTTTGATACCGTGAGCGATTAGGCTCGCCCACGGCTGTTTGATGGATATTGCTTTCATTTTTTGTTATTTTTAAATTCAAACATTATATTTGCGCTATAATCAAGGTTAAACGTAGGGCTATGCTTGATTTCAGTCCATTCTTTTGGTTGCTCATTGCCTACCTTTTTCCAGTTTGCAATGGCTGAGATTAGCGCGTATAATTTCATAAAAAACTTAAACGATATGGATAGTTTTGGAAAACTTTTAAAGAGGTGGGTTTGTAGCACGCTGGGCAGTACTCGACTTTGAATGAAATGAGCTGGAACTTCATGACCTGAAATTTAATAGCGCTACAAGGGGTTCGATTCCCTATCTGCCCACACTTAAAGACTGCTCTAATTCTAGGGCAGTCTTTTTTTAATCCTCCAGTAAATCCAATATGCGAAAAAGTGCTCCTTCAAGAACAGACACCCTGTCCTCCATGTCATTTCTGTAATCTTCATATTCTTGGTCCTCATAGAGTGTCTCACACCCTTCATTTTTTGATGTTGAGTATTCCAATGATGTGTGACATATATCTGCAATATCACCAAGAACTTCATTAACAGGCTTATCGCCCAACATTGTTTCTACCGTTGTCTCTATTTTTACTTTTACTTGTTTCATATTTTAATCCTCTCTCTTGATTATTTCATAATATATATCGGCCATGCGAGACAACGCTCGTGAATTGAAGTCGTGTACTTCTGCTTTCTCGTAGTCACCTTTGTTGTCAGCTTCTCGCATCTTTGAAATCTCTTCGTCTGCCAGCCTTTGGATTTTCCTATGCATTCTTAAAGTTGCATACTTCATCAGATCGTCATATTCCTGCTTTGGTATTGTATTTATTGTTCGTCTCATATTTCCATGAATAAAAGTTGTTTATGAACCTTTCTGGTAGAGTACCACCTTCCTTTTTTAAGAAACCAAAGTCTTTTTACGTACCGATAGGGTTCTCCGTTCCTTTCTTCATACTTGAAGATTGTTTGATGTATCTTGTGAAATCTTCCGTTATGAGCTTTTTCCACAAAATGTTTGGCATCTTTTAATGAGTCAAACGTATCGGAAGTTCCTTCGGAGATGCCCTCATAGTAAGTTACGCCAAAGACCTCATACTTATACACTCGTTTCATTTTATCTCCTTTCCACCTATCCCAGCAGCCACCACATGACTGCCAGGAACAGGTAAT
>ERZ773200.771-NODE-771-length-30900-cov-4.133441_pt1 | contig 30900 bp, 41 predicted proteins | sample MGYA00581008_ERZ773200 | MGnify/ENA primary metagenome ERZ773200 (study PRJEB29015, sample SAMEA2737770) | human gut metagenome | biome: human gut; feature: human-associated habitat; material: faeces | place: China | collected 2012 ... | reverse complement strand
TGGCTTCCGGTTGCAACAGTTGTTCTTCAAATCAAAACAATATGGCTTCCGGTTGTAACAGTTGTTCTTCAAATCAAAACAACATGGCTTCAGGTTGCAACAACCACCATCAAAATCAACCACGAACATGCGATTCCGGTTGTGAGCGACCACATTACAGACCACCTGAAAATTGTGCTGATTCAATATCACATATTGATATGCACAATATTCCTATTGGAATAGGCTATGTTCCTTGGCAAAAGTGGAGAAATGTCTATGCCCTCTGCGAAGGTCTTTCACAGGGAACTATTTTTAAAGAACTTGACTATCCGTTTTACGGTTGTATTCCAAATGGATTTTGCAGTCAAAAAGGAGGTGCGAGATGAATAGAGAAAAGCATAACCTCTTGGCATATATCACCCAGGTAAGCTTCGCAATGGACGATACAGTTCTTTTTTTAGACACACACCCATGTGACAAAGATGCTCTGTGTTATTACAACAAATTAAAAAAAGAAAGAGAAGAAGCAGTAAATGAATATACACAGAAATATGGTCCACTTTCTAAATATGATGTCCCGGACTCATGTTACTGGGAATGGGTAAAAGACCCGTGGCCATGGGAATAAAAAACAAACTATTGTTGTTTATTATGGATTTTTTAAAGTTTCTGTAAATTTCACAAAAAACAAATATCATTGCGTTTGACGCAGAAATGAGGAGTTTATGTTTAATTATGAAAAGCGATTGCAATACCCTGTCAATATAACAAGGTGCGACCCAAAAGCTGCAATGGTAATAATGAGTCAATACGGTGGTCTGTAGTCGAGAACTAATGATGTTTTTATAAAAATAATATTTCCATATTATAGAGTATCAAATATAATCTACAGATTTTCCATAGATTTTCTACAGATTTTCCATAGAAACACACTGCATATACCTTGCAAGGCAAATCCACTTGCAAGGCAATCTTATTGGCTTTCAATTCAAATTTAAATCAACTTGCGATATAAGAAAATTTTATTGCAAAGTATATTGCAAACGAATTTTACATATGATATAATGTCGTTAGACAAAATAGATACAAGAAGTCCATACAATTCGACTTCAAAACGAAACCCCCCGATGTTGCCGCATCGGGGGGTTTCTATTTCCAATTTTTCAAAATGGCAGGAATATCACCATTAGGCTGATTACCGACTATTTATCACCATCCAGCCATTTAATGATGTAATGACAGATCACACCACTCACAACGGCAATAAAAATAGATACAATTATATCCATACAATTCACCTCCTTCCCTTACCGGTATAGAGGCGGTAACAAATTTATTTTACCATACAATGTGACACAATTCTACAATTTTCTCAATGCACCTTATTATAATTAAGAATCGCCTGCACTATAGCTTTTGCTACGGCATCTCTGTTCTTCTTGTAAAGTTTTGCATCGTCAGGGTCAGATACAAAACACACCTCAATAAGAAGTGCCGGCTTTGTTGTCTTATTTAAAACCCATAATCCCGATGTTGTCTTTACACCACGGTTCTTAAAACCTACTTTTGAAAGCTGGTTGCATATTCTCTTTGACAAATCTCCTTTGATACCGGAGGTATCTCTCACCCAGACCTCAGTCCCCGTCGTTTTTCTATCAGTTACTTTCTGATGAGCTGCTGAGTTGAAATGAATTGAGATGTCAATATCTCTCGTCTTTGAATTGCACTTGGCACAAATTTTCCTGAGCACATCCGTCTGGCTTTTTCCGTTATTCACGGTACAATTATATGCCTTGATACGATTCTTTTTCAAAAGTCTTATTACCTTTTTGGTAATAATTCTGTCCTCTCTGCTCTCGTCTATATAGTCAGATGCTCCACAAGCTATTTTACCCTGTGGGTTGTGTCCTCCGTGTACTGTTACTGCTTTTATTTTTGCCATATTATTTTTTCCTCACTTTCCATGTACTTTACATTCTTATTTATTCTATTCCTCACACTTTACTTCCGGAAGTCCTGCAACTGATGTCAGAATACTTACAACTCCGGCTACTACTGCCGAAGATGCTGCCAGTTTCCAATCAACATTTGCCACTGTACTTCCAACTGCGATTACAGAAACTGCAGTCTGAGCCATTGTTTTAATCGCTCTGACTGTCGCAGATTTCACCCATTTCTGAGTATCAACACTTACCTTCAACACACAATTTTTAAACATAAATAAAAACCTCCTTATTTCTTTTCTAAATCTTCTATTCTATGATTTGCCATTTTTATATCTTCCGAATTTAAAGCTACGGATTTTTCAAGCTCATAAACCCGGTCGATTACCTGATTATGTACATCCTGCTTTTTCTCCAACTGCTCCAAGCGATATGCTACAAGAACCGTTGATTTTTTATTTGCAAAATATGCTCCACTCGCTGTGCCGAGCATTGAAATAACTGCTATTATTATTTCTATTGCGTATGCTGCCATTTGTGTCTCCTTTCCTGCCTTTAGGCATTAAAAAAAGAAGCCTAAGCTTCAATCTGCTGTTCGATGTATTTTTTTACTTTTTCTCTTAATTTTGTCGGAACTTCGTCGATACGATTCAAATCGTATGCAATTCTCTCAGACCAAAATTTCGCCATCTCGTCCACCCCCTTTCTATTCACTATAAATAACCTCTGACATCTCGGCAATGGCATCATTCTGAGTAGTCTGCCCTACTTCAACTGCCGCAAGTCTCACCTCTATAGTGCTGAGCTGACGGATGTTAAATGACGATTCAAAAACACTCTTTTCCTCTGAATACAGATATGACACTGTTTCAAAAGTATAATTTTTGTACTCGCCTATGATTTCGCCAGTATCGTCTTTTATGTACCTAAATGCTGACAGATTTTCGTCAGTCAGTTTCTTGCGGAAGTTTTCAATATCTTCAGCAGAAGAAAAATCTGCTGTGATTTTTGTTGCTGTGCTGCTTTCGGTAACGGTAAGTTCTGTGTTGTCTTTTAATAAAATTTTCATAATGTTTTTATTCCTTTCTTTTCTTTGTATAAAAATAAGAGCTATGAAGCTCTTTAATGAATGGTTTATTTTATTTTCTCTTTGTTAAATAACAGTTTAAACGATATAATTAGCGATTCCATTAGCTTTACGATTCCATACCATCAAATTTGGTTATCTTTTTTTAGAATTGGAAACTTTTGTTTTGTAACAACTACACATATCTGTACCGGGGGATCATGGGCAACTGGCGATATTTTTGTTGCTGAACAGTTTAGACCGACTGAAAATACATCTATTCCAAACGGATATGTTGAAGTAAGAAATGATGGTACAGTTGCAGGATTACAAGAAGGCGGAAATACTACACATTATGGATATGTAGTATATAAATGTACAAGCTAGAACTCTTTCCAAGATGTCCACGCACTTGTATCGTGACGATATGTGCGTGTAAATAATCGCTCTGCTCCCCAAAAAGGCATATATATCTGTTTGGTAAGTGGAACAGATCCCCCTCCGTATGGAGCAAAATATAATCCGCTGTAATATAGACAAATTAAAAAGCCATGTCTTTCAGTTCCGCTAGGAGTATTCGTACCGTTGATTATGAAATATTTAGCAGTAGAACCAACAAGACCGTTTATGTCACCGCCACTTTGCTGTAGATTTATCTTCGTTAAACTGTTATTTATCGCAGAGATACTTTTATCAACGCTCTCGGCGAAACTGCCCGCCACACTTTTATTCAACTGCCTTGCGTCAAGTGCATATCCCTTTTCGGTCGTAACAAGATTGTTTGCAATGCCGTTTGGTATTCTGCCTTGTGCCTGCCACTGTTCTAATTTACCATTCGCTATACCTGCTTGTTGGCTTGCACGGTTAATTGCAGCAGTTACTATTTTGTTCTGTACTGGATTTGTGCTTGTTGCCGATAACTTGCTGTCAACTTCTATAATTTCTCCTATTTCTGTCTTTTTAGCATATGTCTCTTGAATGTTGTTACCATTTTCATCTGCTACCGCTTTTTCAACTGCTAAGTTAGCATTTAATACAGCTACACCGCCTGCAATTCCCTTTTCAGAGTTAGGTATGAAGTTACCGCCTACTATCTGTTGTGCTTCGTCTGCATACTTTTTAGCCTGTTGACTATAATATTTTGCATTGTCAATATCTTCATTATCTCTCGCCGATGTTTCTCCAACAGCATAAGATTTTGCAATGTTTGAATTACTTTCAACTTTAGCTGCAAGTTGTTCTATCTCTTTCTGACAACTTGCTGCATATTCAGCCGCAGATGTTGCCGTACTTGAACTCTTTAATGTTGCCGCTGCTGCTTCCTGTGCTTCTGTTGCTCTATTATCTGCTATATTAGCACTCTCCTTTGCAGCAGTCGCTGAACTTTCTGCCTCTTGTGCTTTCTCTGTTGTTTTTTGTGCCAATGTGCTAATATCTGCAGTTGTCTCTTTTGCACTATCAGCATACTTCTTTGCCTCTGCCACATAATCAGTCAAAGCACTCACATCATCCATCTGCCCTGCAGCAGTATATGATGGATTTTGAGTAGCTTTAAGGATAAACGGAAATGTACTTATCACAGTGTTATTCCTTGTATTTGAAAATCTGATACAAAGTTTTATATCTCCTGCTTCATCAGTTTCATTCTTTGTCATTTTGACACTGACAGTATTTCCGTTTATGCTTGCATTTATCGTTACTGCTTTATGCTTAGCCGTTTCACCCTCGCAAACACACAAATCAAATTCATCTTTATTAACGACAAATTTTTCCGTATCGTTCATTATCGTACAAACAAGGGTAGGTGTATCTCCCTGCATACAGGATATTACAGGTATTGCATTTGCAGATTTTACATTCAATGTTACCGGTATGTTCATGAACTGCCCCCTTTCTAAAATTTATCTGATGATTTAACTCTGTGTTTTCTCATTATAACCATATTATTTTTCCTCCAATTTTGCTTTTATTGTCATAACTTCACACTGCAGTTTTAGAAGTTCAGACTGCAGTTGTCTGTTTCTTTCTATTTCCTGCTTCAAATCTCTTTTTAAACACTGACAATATTTCGTCAGAGGTGCGATAAATTCCTCGTACCGCAATGCAGCATAGTCTTTTTTATCTTCATCAATTTGAACTGTTGCATATGCGGCAAAATCATCTACCGTACCCAAAACTTTCTCAGCAGTCATTTTAACTTCATCTGCTATAAATCCGCTGTGAGTTCTTTTGCCATCTATCATTGTGTATGTTGATGGTTTTAATCCGTCTATCAGGTCATTGGCATATTGTTCATCTATTTCAGTTATATTTGTTTTTAATCGTCTGTCTGATGCCGTAAATGCTCCTGTGTTTGTTGTCACAACTCCATTTTCAGTGCCTACAGCAAACAAATACCCGCTGCTCATTTTTTTATCTTTAGCAAAAATTCCGGCAACTGAAAAATCACAATATCCCCTTGTCGTATCAGGAACAGCCTCGTCTAAAGCTCCGCTTTGGATTCCACATATAAGTTTACCCTGCATTATAGTTGCTTTATAAGGAAACCCATCCCAGCTATAATACCCAGTTCTGGAATGTGTTGAAATAAATGCCTCTCCGTCTGAATACATATATCCCCTGCCAAACTGCCATCCACCAATTGAGCCATTTCCCGAATCGTCAAGTTTGAAGTTTGTGCTATTAACAACCAAACGATTTGAATTAAGTGCAATCTGCTCTGATGATTGATTTATCTCGCTACACACATCACCGACAGAAACCTTACTGCTTATTTGATTTTGTGCCCATGTTGTAGTGGCATAACTGCTCATCCCGGCTATCGTCTGGTAGTTTCCAAGTATTGCCGAATCTGCTTTCAATGCAAGTTCTGACGCCTTTGCATAATTATTCATTCCATCTATTGTCTGATATGTCTCAGAAACCTTTGCATTTATCTCATCTGCTTTAAGATTTAATGCTGCACTTGTTACATAATCTCCCTGGATTACTCCGACAGTTTCCTTAATACCATCAATGTTCACATCTATTTGCGAAAATTTCTGCTGATTTTCCTCATTCTTTTCATAGAGTTCATACTTAAGGTTTGTGTTGCTCACTTCAAAGTTTGCCATCTGAACCCTGCCTTCTCTTTCTTCCTCATCAGCACTCAGACAAAATTCTGTCATTGCTCCGCCATATTCAAGTTTTATCGCATATATCTCTATTACTCCGTCGTCATCTGCCGGAGTAAATACCGGCTTTCCTTTTGTACTGTCATACACAAAATCGTATTTTACCCTTGTTGTTTCTGCATTATCAAATACATCTCCTGTTTCAAGAGCAGTCGGATAATATATCATTGCTCTGCCTTTTATGTAAGCTGACAATGTATAAGCCGTACCATCTAAAGGCATAAATGAATTATTTACATAAGAATATTTCTTCGACAAACTTATAATGTCACACTCATAATGCTTATGTTCCCTGTCCCATTGCACATTTCCACTATGAGCGTATTCTCCGACATATATCCATCCCTCCTGCATTTTCTGTGCATCGTAATACTGGTTAAATCCTATGTCGTCAAGAAGCTGCGACACAATCTTATTAAATGCGATATTAAGACTCTGTCCCGTAGGATCATAATTTATCGCGCTTGATTTGATAGTCTCAGTTCCATTGTTTATCTCTCTTACCAAAGATGGAATATTTACCTTTTTGGCATTGATGTTTGCATCATCCGCCACCATCCTGTCATTGATAAGACCATCTCTTACGGCATTTTCAGTAATTCCACCCTCGCCCCAGAGCACATTTCCGTTTTCATCATAAATTATAATAGTATAATTGTTATTTGCATCCTTACCTACCTGGACTCTCACTTTCTTTCCGTCAGAAATCTGCATGGTAGAGTCTTTCAGCACCATAGTCCCGTCTTTTGACTGTATCTGAACATTATCCGTATAGATTGTACCGGATGCTATCTTATCCGCAGTCAATGACTTGATAAGAGCATTTGTAATAACTCCGTCACTCATTCTTCCGACAACTGCATCTGAAAAATCCGTTGTGATAATCGTACTTCTGATATTGTTAATAAGTGCCGACTCAGAAGTAAGATTTTTTATATTTCCAACTGCCGCCGAAATATTATCAGTCGTAATAGTCTGTGCAATAATATTCTTTATGATTGCATCATTAGCCGTAAGACTGTCAATCTCTGCTACCTTTGCCTTAAGATTGTCAGTAGTTATGTTGACTGCTACCAGGTCATTTATCCATGCCTGCTGTGCGGCAAGCTGCTTTGTCACAATAATGTTGTTGGTATTACTCTGATCAGCCAAAAGGCTCAATTTTTCCCCTGTCACTGCACCGGCTATAGAACCTGATGCCGTAGCCGCCGTACTGCCTACACTAAAACTGTCATTTGCGGGACTTTCAAGGCTTATCGTCTGTTTATTTACTCTAAGCATCACACCGTCGATTCCAAGCATTTTGGCATTAACTTTGTACCAATTCCCTACCTGTATTCGCTCTTTATTACCATTAAGATAATGTGGGTCTATGGCCGAAATCGTATAACTGCTATACGGCACAGAATATATATCAATATACTTTTGTGCCTCATTTAAAAGTTCCTTTGGCTCTTTGATATCCTCATACAATATTGTACGCTGAATTACTCCATACAAATTTTCATTCTTTGAAAGATACTTCTTTCCACTATTTACAGAGGCTATGCTAACCCTTTCAAGATTATCCTCATCGGTATAAATCTTTTGACCTAACGGAAGTATTCTCGTACAAAGTGTACTCATGTCCTGTTCACATGAATAGGACAAAAGATTATATCCAATCTCTATTACACTGTCCCCACATATTTTTCCAATCTTTTTTGATACTGTCAGCTTATCGAATAATGCTTTTCCTTCGACTAAGTCCATTTTATAAGATACCGATATTTCCCAGCCATACTTTGAAACCAATGCTGACAACTCATCAAATGTCGTTCCTCCGGATGTTGACAGCTCCGCTTTTTGCGTATCTGTGACAGTGGCATCAAATTCAATTATAAATTGATGTTCAGGTACATTACTGTTGTGCCTGTCTATAAGTTCCTTTGCAAGCTCGACAGGTGACATATCAAACGCTTCTATCTCTGTACTGCTGTCCTGAAGATATGCAAGATACCCTTCACAGGTTACCTGTTTATATATGGCTCCCGTGTTGTCCATCAAAGGAACTGCTTTAAGAACCCTGCCTAAAAACTCTACCTCCGGAGTATCAACACACCATATTTTAGTAAGACAAGGTGAAAGCATATCATATCCCGGATTATCCGGATAAATGTCAAAAGACAAAGAATCCGCACAATTTAATTCCCTGGATATACTTCCCGACAATTTTCTTTCCATATGATCCGGCTGCATATCAAAAATAATTTCCTGCTTAGGCTTTCCATTTTCAATGTTTTCAATCCTAATAGTTCTCATATCGTATTTCTCACACCCTCTTTCGATGAATACATATACGGATCCGCTTTAAATGTAACTGTTATAATACAGGTCTTTCTGGTTGAGGCAGATGCATCAAAAGAACTTATTTTCGCCAAAAAATAATAATCAGGCATTGCACTGTCAATAAATTTTTTTCTTGCCGCAGGTGGATACAGCCAATCCGCTATATAATGTTTAGTCCTCTCCACTTCTGCCCTGTCTGAACACTTTTTCCACATTTTCACGGTAATCGTTCTGTCCTCATAAACTTTCATTCCGTTAAGATCATACGCATCTATTACTGAATCACGATACGGTACCGGTATCTCACTTGTTTTAACCGCAGGATAGCCAATATCTATACTTTCGACTGTCATTCCTTTACTTGATGCCCTTATATCATTAAATGAAAAATCACGCATTTGCTATCCCCCTTCTTGTAAGACTTACCTTTGCACCCTGTAACATATCTACAGTATTTAACGCAGCCTTTCCAACTACATTTCCATCCATCTGAATCGTAAGATTTAACTGACTTGATTTCTGTAATCCCGATGCGGCTTTACCATTTACCTGAGGTACTGTTGTTGGAAGATTTCCGGTAATAATATCTGCAAGTCCCTGTGTTTCTCTTTGCAATCCCTGTGCAAATCCAAGACCTGTGTATGCTCCAAGTTCAGCCATCACTCTTGACGGTGAATGTATTCCAAGATTTTTCTTAACCTGCTTCACCGTCTGCCCTGTCAGTTTCGCTATAGCCTTATACACATCATTACTTCCCTTTTCGATACCATTTGCAAAACCTTTTGCCACATTCGCACCGATTGATTTCATTTCTTTTTGATATGTTTTTTTGAGTTTGGCTATCTTTGTCTTATATGTTTTTTCAAGTTCTTTCATTTTCTTATCTGTAGACTTTTTTAAATCTTTATTCTGCGTTACAGCTTCCATCTTTGCTACAGCATTTTTTTGACTGTATAACTGCTTGTACTCCGCCCACTGTTCATTATTCATCTTTGTAAGCGTTTCGACATCACCGGCAGAATTCACTCCAAGACCCTCGATTTCTTTCATCATCTCGTCAGATGCTCCTCTGTCACGAAGAACCTGCAGGTTTGTACGCCATTTTTGAAGTGCATCAACCTGACGCTGTAAATTCACTACAAGACCATTCTCGTCATCCGTTTTTGTCAGACTTACATCACTGAAAATGCTGAAACTTGATGCAATCGACTCTTTAGTTGACTTCACGGATTCATTATATGTTTTTTTAAGTTCTTCCAACTCTGATCTAAGAGTTGACATATACTCCTTATAACTTTTCTTATAATTACTCAAATATTCCTTTTTACTGTTAATAAGATTATTTCTTGCCTCATAATACTGTTTTAAAGCATCTGTATGTGCAGATGTTCCTTTTTTCGTTGCTTTAACAACCTTATCCCAGTATGTTTTAACAGTCTTTTCGTTGTAACCATGTCCATTTGTCTTTAAGTCTCTCATTTCTATCTTGTTCTGAAGCTTTGTAACAAGAGCCTGTTGTTTCTCTGCCGTTGCTTTCTTCTGTGCTTCCAGTTTTTTCTTACGCTCTTTCTGCTCTTTTTCCAGCTTTTTTTGATATGCTGCTCTCTGCTTTTCAAGGCTTTTCCTTTGCTTTTCTCCATCGTTTGTAACTTTGTTTCTTGCAGCATAATATTTTTGCAATGCCTTTGTATGTGCAGTTGTTCCGGCATATGTAGCATTAACGACAGCTTTCCACCATTTTGCAATCGTGGCATTACTATATCCTTTGCCGTTAGTTTTCAGATCCTTATTTTTAATCTTGTCAGACAATTCTTTAACAAGAATATTTCCAAGCTGTTCAGCAGACTTTCCAACATTTTTTGAACTTGATTCGATACCCTGTATCAAACCGTCAACCGTATATTCGCCTGACTTTTTAAAAACTCTTGATGGTGAATGAATATCAAGTTTCTTTTTAAAAGCCTTGTCTGCTGCATCACCTAAGTCCTCATAAGCCTTAACAACCTCAGGTTTCTTCTTTTCAACTCCGGCAAGCAGACCATCAACACTGTTTACCCCTGCCGCTTTCATGAGTTTTGATATTTTAGCATCAGATTTCTGAATTACATCCAATGAACTCTGGCCGCCTTTCTCAAAACTCTTTTTCATCCCTGCAGAAATATTTATTCCGACCTTGTCAAGTTTTTTCTGCATATTGTCAGCACGCTTCTGAATCTGTTTGCTTATGGCTTCATATGCAACTGTCGGGTCAGCAGAACTGCCATTTATCCCTTTGGTTATTTCCTCTGGTATATATGCACCCTGTTTTCTTGCATTAGTAGCAAGAATCATCAATTTTTTATTTATTGCCGTATTTAATGTATCAAGTGCAGTCTGAGGCGATTTACTTCCATCTTTTAATCCTGCCGCAAGTCCTTTAGGTATCTTTGTACCTGTCTTTTTAGCAATGTTTACAGAATTACTAAAAGCTCTCTTTGTGGCATCATCAACCTTGCTGCCCGACTTTCCCATCTGAACAACAGCAGTATCAAAAGCTTTTCCAAGATTTTTATACTGTCTTGCAGCTTTCTTTGCGGCATTGGCTGAGTTATTTGTTTTTTTCTTTTGGTCGTCTGTTGCTCTGCTATACTTTTCAATATATTTCTGTGCCTTATCTACATTAGAATTACAATCTTTAATTATTTTTTCCTGCTCTTTAATAGTTTTATTTAATTCAGAGGAAGTCTTTTTGTGTCTTTCCTTTTCTTCTGCGTATTTACTTAATGCCTGCTGTGCTTTCTGATATGTTTCACTATAATTTTCATTATAATTCATATTTCCAGCATTAGCCTTATACTCTTTTTCTAATGCCTTCTGTGCTGACTCTGCTTTTTTCTCTGCATCTGCTAATCTTTTTTTTGAATCTGCTCGTTTCTGCGTAGCCTCCGCAAGTGCCATTTCAGCCTCATACTGCTGTTTATATTGTTCCTTTATATCAGCCTCAGCAGCTTGTGTCATATAAAGTTTTTTATAATTGGAAATTTTATCTGTTATCTGCTTATTAGATAATTTAAGTTTTCCTGTTTCTTCATCATAAGCATTGGCAAGCTCCGGAATTTGCTGAGATAATGAATTTACTATTGCTTTCATCTCAGATTTTTGAGCAGTGTTCTTATGTTCAATGTTATTAAGTTCTTTCAGTCTTTCCGCCTGCTTATCTACTGCCGCTACTTCTGACTCAGCAGACGAAAAACTGTCTTTTGCTGCCTGCACACTTTCCTTTATAGCCTTTGTCTTCTCATTCAGCTTATCAATTTCTTTCTGATCTGCCTGAGCCGCTTTTTCAGTTTCACTTGTAGACCTTTTAGTCTGCATGGCAAATGTAACTATCCCAGCAGTAAGTGTAGCAAGTGCTGTTGCCGCCAGTAAAATAGGATTAGCCATAAGTGCTGCACCAAAAGCTGTAATTAATGGAGTTACAGTCTTTACCACTGTTACACCCACAAATGCTGTTGTTAATGCCCCTAACGATGCCGTAAGCGAAACCACCGCCTTTACTACATCAGGATTTTTCTTAATAAACTCCATAGCCCAGGAGATTGCTTTCTGTCCATGCTGGTACATTCCGTCAAGAGACTCATTAAGCTGTGTTCCGATAGCAATCTTTAAGTTCTCAATGCCGTTTAACATCTTCTGTTTAGCTGTTTCTGATGTATCAGTCATCTTTTTATAAGCATCATTAGCCGCACCGGTACTATTCGTCACCTTTTTCAGAGTATTGTTATAATCCTCTGTTCCTGTCTTTAAAAGAACTGTTGCTGCTGTCGCAGCTTCCTGACGGCTGAAAAGATTTGAAAATGCTGTTGCATCACCGCCTACGCTGTCACTTAAAATCTGAATAACATCACCAAGCGATTTTCCCTCTGCCATCAACTCTGTAAATGATTTTCCTGTCTCTGTCTGCAAAGTCGCTGCCGTTTTTGAACCCTGTTTTGATAGTTCTTTCATAAGAGACTTAATATAAGTCGTAGACTCGCTTGTTTCAATACCTCTTTTAGTAAGCTGTATATATGCTGTTCCCAAATCCTGTAATGAAACACCATAATTAGCCGCATTGGTAGCAACCTTACCAATACTTGACGCAAGTTCATTAACCGATGTTTTACCTAAGTTCTGTACTGTCAGAAATACATCTGATACCTCAGACGCATCTTTAACCTTATTTCCATACGAATTAAGAACCGTTGTAAGACCATCAATTGCCGTTGTGCTGTCTGTAAATCCACCTTTTGCAAGTTTAGTGGCTTCACCTACTGTTTCCACCGCCTTTGATGTATCAACACTCGCTGATATAGCCTGATATGTTGACTCAGCTATATCCGTTACCGCCGTTCCTGTCTTTGTAGACAGGTCAAGCATCTCCTTGTTAAGTGTACCCATTGATTTTTTCGATGTATCAGCAATGGTACTAACCTTTGCTGATGCACTTTCAAACTTCTCAGCACTCTCAGAACACTCATACAAAGTTTTTGCTATATCCTCGACCTTTTCTTTTACTCCTGATGCAACTATCTGGTCTGCAAGATTATTAAAAGCCTGTCTGTTACTTTCTCCAAGCTGTTCAACATTAACTCTTACTTCCCTGACTGATTTTCCATACTGGTCTATTGATGTTGCACAACCATTTGCCGAGTTTTTAGCCTCTTTCATATACTTATCATTTGTATTCAAGGCTCTGCTTGCTCTTATAGTCTGTGCTTCCGCAGTATTTAATTTATTTTTCCAATTTTCCACTCTGCTGCCGGCGGCTTCATAATTTCTCTCGCCTTTTTTTATTGCCTCTGCAAGTTCATCAATGGTTTTCTGCTGTTTATCAAGTTCCGCATCCGTGGCTGTTCCGGATTTCTTCATTTTATCCATTTCAGCCTGTGCGTTTTTATATTCTGCCCTTAACTTTTCAAGACCGTCTGCAACTTTTTTCTGTGACTCAGCACTATGCACATAACCGGCTTTTGTTGCATCGAGTTTACTTCTCTGTCCCTGAAGCACCTGAGAAAGAACTTTATGCTTTGCCTGAAGTGCTTCAAGGCTGTTCGCATTCTCGGCATACTTCTCTTTAACAAGACTAAGCTCTGATTTCATTGACGAAAGCTGTTTATTACAAGCTGTAACCGCTGCTTTAAACTCTTTCTCACCCTCAAGCACTATTGATGCACCAATTTTATTTTTATTCGCCATCTTATCACTCCGCTTCTAAAAGTTAATGATTTCTTCTCTTTCCTCTACACTGGTTATCATCCTCTCATAGGTATTTGCTGAACCTCCTGCAAACATATTGCAGATTGAAGATGCAAGCATACTCATTTCAAGGTCAAATACACTCTTATATTCATAGTACAGATCAGAAAATTCCCCGATTGACAGAAAATTACATTCTGTCTCAGAGCATCCCAGTTTTGTCTTTGCAATCAACTTATACCAGACGAAATTTATTTTCCCTCCGTCTGGCTCTCCGAGTTTTTTTCATCGTTCTCATTTTCCGGAAACATTGAGCCTGCATATGCAGTAAAAATTTCTGTTGCAAGTTTTGCCGGATTAGAAACTGCATACACAATCTTTTTATCAGGAGCTTTCTTACCTGTAGCCTCTGCACCTTCCTCAAGGAAAAGTATTGTAGTATCAAGCAATGCCTGATAATCAATTTCATCCAGATAATTTTCACTTTTCTCAGTATCTTCACTTCGTGAAAATATCTTATTTTCAAACTCTTTTAGACTTCCATACCGTTTCTGAAGCTGTGCAAGTGCTCTTATTCCGCAACAAGCCGGATAAGTCTTCCCATCAATGCTCAGATTAAATATCCTCATAACCTCACCATCCTTTCACATCAAAATATATAAAATATGCCGCACCGCCTAGCAATGCAGCATACAACTTTCTTTCAAAAAAATAAAACTACTCCGCTGTCGGTGTAAATAATGCTTTAAGAGCAGCTACGGCATCTGCCTCCGACTCAACAACAGCCGTTCTTCTGTAAAGTCCTGTCTGCTCATCAGGATAAATAGTACCTACGACAGATGGTGTTGTATATTCCAACTTTTCCTCTTTCGTCTTTGCATCAACAGAATACGGTGCAAATTTAACTTTCGGATAGAAAACAACCTTATACTTTCCACCGTTTTTCTTGCTAATATAGCCAAATCCTACCGCTATCGGCTCATCATTGCTTGTAGCATCATATACATCAACTGTTTTCGACTCTCCGCCGCTTAATGCAATGCTGTTTTTCTTCTGTCCAAGAAGCGGTCCAAATATAACAGGATCATCATCATCAATACCAAGCGTTATATCACCGCCTGTTACTGAGCTGTCACTGTCCTGTAATACATCATCTGCATAAAGTTTCGCATCGTTCGAGTTTAAGTTTTCCTTGAACTCAATCGCTCCCGCAAGTTTGGATGGTGCCTTGTACTTACCATCCTTTAACTCACCATGTAAAAATGATTTTAAGCCTACCTGTGCCATTTAAACCTCGCTTTCCGCTATGTTTGTCTCATAGCATATGTGTCTTTTTTTAACATCTCTCTCAACAGTATTTAAGGCAACTTTTGGATAAGAAAAACCGCTTAAAAATAAAGCGGTTTTAATAGCCTTTTGCATATTAAGATAATTTTTATTTAAAGGTACAAAAAGATGTACCTGAAAATACATTTCATTCACAGCCGGGTTATCATCTGCAAATCCGCCCGGCTTTTCTGCTGCCACATTATAAACAATGTATGTGTCTGCCTTTCCGTCATAAACATCCATAGCAGCCTCTGTGCATACGGATTTCAAGGCAGTTTTCAAATCACCAAGAACACTCATCTTATCCCCCTGTTAAAAACTTCCTGCATTTTCTCTAAAACCTTGTCCTCACTGCTATTCACAGCAGACTGCATAAAAGGTCTTGCCGGCTGATGACTGTTGCCGTATTCAAGTGCAAGTGCTTTCTGATAATTTCTAAACGGTTCAACTTTTCCGTTTTCACGGGTGTAAGTAGATTTTGTTGAAGCCCCCTCCGCTGTCAGATAGCCGATGTATGCACCATTTACAGTTTTCTTTGCTTTCTTACATTTGATAGAACTTATAAGTTCACCTGTATCCCGGTGTGGCTGCAACTCACTTTTGACCGCACTCTCATAAATCGGCAATGCCTCATCTATCATCTTTGGAGCTGTCTCATCAAATATATTTAAAACATCGTCAAACATATTATCCGGAAAATCAAAATCAAATACCGCCATCATTCCACCTCACTGCATGACAATTCAATGTAAAACTCATCTGTACGGTATGTCCTTTCTACCTTGTACAATTTTTCATCGTATTTCACATTATTTTGTCCTGAATAATCATCAAAAGCTACTTTAAAGACCTGCACGACCTTTTTATTATTTCTCAAAGCATTATAAAACTCGCTCTGTCTTACCGACTTGACAGCACAAAAAACTTCCAGTTCCTCTCCGGGTACTTCCACCTCAAAGCCATCCTCATCTTCTTTCTTTTCCCCTTCACTTATAAGAAAAAGAATATCATTTAGTGCTTCCATTTGTGTATTCACCCCCAAGCGAAAGAAAATCACGAAGTCCTTCAAATGCTTTCTCAAATCGTTCAGCCTGATTATCAAAGTTAAACTGCCACTTACAATACAATTCGCAAGCCTTAAATATAAGCATATCCTGTGTATCAGCACACGCTTTTTCTTCTGATATGCCTACTCCTCTGAGCAGAAGCAGACATATCTCAATATTGCTTTCAATCTCATCATCAAGGGAACTGTGCTTTATTCTCAGGCTCTTTTTGATTTTCTCTCCAAAATCCGTCAAATATTACACCCCCTTGACTGCTTTTTCCTGGGCTTCAAGAAAACTCTCTATAATAAGACTTTTCACATTACCGCTAACACTATAGCCCTGTTCATCAGCAAGAGCCTTGATGTCCGATATAGTCATCTCCTCAAGCTCCTGCTCTGTATATGTTGAAATTGTGTTAGGGACTATAAGTTTTTTTGAATGACCTCAACAAGCGAATTGTTGTCAACGACCTTTCCATCTGCCATCATAATAGCCTTTGTCACCTGGTCGTCTGTTTCATGATCTTCATAACGCTTAACCGTTACATTAAGATTAGTATTAAGTATATAGTCCTCCATCCGGAACATAAAAGCTACTACCGTATCTGCTGAAACAGTTGAAGAAAAATCTGACATATACTCAGATGACACAAAGTTTACAGGTCTGCCAAGTATTCTGTACTCAGGCTTTCCGGAAACTCCGGCATTAACACGGGCAATAGGCTGGCCGCTTGTATCTGTCATAGCTGCAATCTGATTAAAATATGTACTCTTAGTCATATACCATTCAGCAGACTCATAAGCAGCCGGAAGTTTTCCCTCTGCATCACATAAGTTTTTAAATGTAATATCCTTACCCTTTGCAATTTCAACTTTCTGACCCTCTACTACTTCAACGGCATCTGACAAAATACCCTCAGGCTGATTTGCAGATGCACCCTCTCCTGCAATAATAGCCTTTTCTAATGCCTTAACCATTGCCTCTGCGATATTGCTTGTAAGAGTTCTCTCAAACACATCAAGCGTTACGGTATCAACAGCGATTGAAACCGCAACAACACACTTTAACTTGAAATAACTGAAAGTGATAGAGCCAAGTGTTTTCTTCTGCTTATCTGTCTTTCCTCTTTCAGTAGTCCATGTTGCAACAGGTTTCGCAGCCGAAGTAGGGACTGTCGCACCACCTTTGTAAAAGGTTCTTGTAACCTTGTTAAGTATGTCACCTGTCTTTTCCATTTTCTCAACAATTTTATTAAGAATTGTATTCGGAATAACCGCACCCGTATCTGATGTTGTTGTAACTTCATCACTATTCGTAAAATTTGCCGCCATCTTCTCACCATGCAGCACATAGTTCATAAAGGCAGAACGATATTCGATACTGTTTGTAGGATCTTCTTTTACAATATCACCCACAGAAGCCACAATTCCATCTTTAGTACCTGCATGAGCCGCATTACTGAGTACATTTGGCACTTTAACAGCACCTTTCATAGATTCAACATTAGCTTTCGCCTCTGTGTACTGAGTATATTCATTGTCAAGAGTTTCAACATCCTCCAGCTTTGCCTTATACTCGTCCATCTTGCCATCATCAAGAAGCTGTGTGGCTTCATCAAGCATCTGATTACGATAATCAACATAATCCTGTCTGCTTTTAAAATTTTTGATTACATTCATAAATTTCATGTTCAAATTTCCCCTTTCATTCTTAAAATTTTGATTTTTTCCTTGGCAACAAAAAAAGCCTCACTCGATTTATCAGCAAGACTTCCTGTTTCTGACCCTTTGATAAGATTCCTTATCTTCGCCTTTGTTTCATCCGGTATGATTCCACCAAATGCGTTATTTATGCTAAACGGCATATTGCCGTTTCTGCCTGTTTCTATCAGTTCATCAACAAAACCATATTTCATAGCCGTTTTTACATCAAACCATGACTCTCTATCCATCAGGTCAAGCAGTTCTTTTTCACTCCTGCCTGTTTTCTGCTGATAAATAGCTGATATTGCTCTATTTGCCGTCTGTAATATCTGCGACTGTTTATCCATATCGTGATAATCGCCTCTTGCACCGCTTGAAACATTATGAATCATATACATGGCGGTTGGAAACGCTCTCACATGACCTGTTGCACACGCCACGATACTTGCCGCACTACAGCAGGACCCGCTTATATCTGCCTGAATATTACCCTTATATTGACTGATACTATAAGACATATCCGAGCCTGCAAACACATCACCGCCACCGCTGTTAATAACGATAGTTACATCATCACCATTTGCATCCTCAAGCTGTTTATCAATATCTTTCGGACAAAAAGCATCATAACCAAACCAGTCGTATATCCACTTATCATCATTGTTTACAATAGTTCCTTTTGCATCAATCTTCACCATCACTTCCACCTCCCTCTTTCAGCTTTCCGGTATCTTTTCTGAGCAGTGCAACATCTCCACCCGGAACAGGTGCAAGATTAAGGTACTGTCTGACCTCATTTATAGTCATTATTCCTCTGTCAACAAATGAAGTAAGCTGCAGCTTTGTGCTCATACTTGCAAAAGTAAGATTGCTGCTTTCAAATATGATTTTATTACCACAATTTCTCTGCTTTCTTGAAAACAGTTTTCTTGTATATTCATTTGCCATCTGGCATATGATAGGCTCTATCGCAGCCTCATAGTATGAAATCCACTCGTCCTCGTCATAATTTGAATGAACAATCTTATCATTTGTATTAAAAAAGCCATACACTCTCTGTATGGTTCTGTCCGTCTGTGCCGCATTGGGTACATAATCATTAGGATTTACCTGCTGTGCCTCCGCTTTAGAATCAACTGCTGCCACTCCAAATGCCTTTGAAGACATATTCATATAATTCTCAGCAAATTGCCTTGCATTACTTTCCAAGTCTTCCGGTCGCATTGATTGTGTAAACTTGAGCAGCCATCTTATCACAGCACCATTTTTAATGGCCTTGATAATTCCCTGGTCCGATGTAGTCACAACATTCATAAGCTCAACCAGTGCTTTTCCTGGCGGTTCACCAAAAATATCGTTATCGCAATAATCTTCACGCAAATGAATAATATCCGTGTACGGTATTTCCATCCACTTGCCATTTTGAAAATAAAATTTAAGATAAAGCACCTGATTATAATATTTTGCATCAACAGATGCAGCCGGTATCGGATATAAGCCACAGGGCAGACCAAAATCATCCCTTATTATCAAAATAAAAGCATTATGATTAAGAGCAAGCTGATTTGCAACTTTCTCCTGCATCATCTGCCCGGACATATACTCATTAGGTTCTTCCAAAAGATTTTTTATGTATGGCATGGGATTTACAGCAATATCCTTTGACCCATCTTTTTTAAATGTTTCCCGGATATGTTTAGCCACCGCCTTACCTATAGCCTTTGTCTTGGGTCTTATACATGAACGCACTATATCAGACTGATACAGCTTACCATTCCACACATAAAATCCATTACCGACATCAGTAATCATCTGGAAAGAACTTTTCTTACTTACATTTTTAAATCTACTAAAAAGTCCCACAATTTCTCCCTTCCAAAAATTTATATAAGAGACAAATATTCTTCAAGGTGATTTTCAAGCATAACATATGCATCCAGCAGACCGGCAAGACCGTCAATTCTCCTTGTAGGACTTGTACCCTTACAAGGCTGAATATTATTATTTTTATCAATATCAACAGATGTATTGCATATGCACCATTTAAGCACCGGATTGTTGTTGTAAATAATTCTCTTTGCCTTAAGGTCAGCACCCAATGATTTCATTGGAGAAGATAAAGTTTTCTTTCCCTGTGCCACCGGCTCCATAACGCTGCGGCCAAATGTGTCATTCATTTCCTCAACAAAATATGTTGCACTCCATGCGTCATAGCCATCCTTGAAAAGATAAATATCTTTTTCAAGCTGCATTTCTTTGAACCACTCGACCACATACTTGTAATGTATTTTATTTCCGGGACAGGTTCTCATCCACCCCTGTTCAATCCATAAATCATAAGGAATTTTATCTTCTTTTACTCTTTGCTCCACCAAATCTTCCGGAATCCAGTACATCTGCTCAACATAGATATTATCATCACCGGGCACCATGAAAAGCATTGTTGCATTTGTCAGGTCATTGGTTGATGACAAGTCATTGCCGCCTATTCCATATCGTGGTTTAAGTTCTGCTATATCAAATGTTGCATGATTATCAATATCCTCAAAATTAAGCCAGCTCTCTGATGATGTCTCTCTGATATTAAACTCTTTGCAAACAAGGTTCTTTACAAGAAGCGGATTTTCCTGAGCTTTTCTTACTTTGTCTCTCAGTGTATCTTTATTCTTGATGGTTCCCAAGCCGGGGTTTGCTTTAATCCAGCAATCTTCCCGAACCCATTCCTTACGGCTGTCAAGCTCATAAATAAACGGGAACAGATGTGGATCTTTATAGCCGTTATCATCAAAAAGACCATTGATAACTCTCTCAGCTTCATCATATTTTTGGTCGTAAATATCTTCCCTGATAGTTCCTGCCGTAGATGTGATATATATAAGCGGCTGGTCTCTAGCCGTCACACCATCTGCCATAATGTCATACAATGCTTTGCCATTCTTCCACTGATGAATTTCATCCATCATACAGCCATGAACATTCAGACCGTCAAGACTGTCTTTATCGGATGCAAGTGGTCTATACACACCATTATTAAACTCCTCACTGGACAGCTTTGACACAAGCGGCTTTATCCTTTTGCGAAGTGCCGCCGATTTAAGCACCATTCTCTTTGCTTCTTCCCAAATGATATTTGCCTGTTCTCTCTTAGTCGCAACGGCATATATCTCCGCTCCCGGCTCTCCATCCGCAATAAGAAGATACAAACCAACGATAGACGCAAGCAGCGACTTACCATTTTTCTTACCAACGATAAAAATTGACTCTCTGCACTGTCTGTTTCCATTATCATCAATAAAGCCAAACACGGCGGCAAGATGTGCCTGCTCCCACAGTTCTAAACGAACATCATTTGTTGTTCCTTTCTTATGTTTTGACAATTTACAATAATTTTCCGCAAACTCCAAAACATGATTTGCTCTCTTTGCCGAATAATGATATTCATCCGGATTTTTAATATGCCACGCAAGATACTTGTACCATCTGTATATCTTATTTGATACTTTAATCTCACCTTTTTCAATCCTGTCAAAATACTCAAGGATAGGATTGTAATCTAAACAATATCTTCTCATACATCCTCACGCCCTCCAACAAACTCGTCAAAGCCATCGTCTTTCTCAACAACCTCAACGGCTTTCGTTTTCGGAAGACAATCCTGCAATATCTTCATTGCCTGGGTCTGTTTCTGAGAAAACTGTAAATAAAGCTGTGCATCAGGACTCTGCTTAGTTCCATATTGATTTTCGCCGTTCTTATACTCCGCTGTAGTTCCGTCACGAATGATGTTTTCCCTGAGGTCCTGCATCGTGATACTCATAAAAGCAACATCATCAATGGTTGCTAAAACAAGTTTCTTTTTATTCTCGTCAATCTCCTTAAACAACCTCTTTAATCTTGCAACTTCTTTTTTCACACGCTTTTGTTTCTCTAAATACTGCGAAATACTATCCGCTTTTTCATCCCTGTGCATTGCTTCCTCTTCAATTTCTTCCGGTGTTACCACTCTGTTCTCACCTCCTGATACCACACCCCCCTTATGAAATGACCTGCATTTCAAATCAATCTAGGCTACCGGTGTTTTTAGAATGTCCCAAACACCCATAAACAGGGGGGTTAGAGCTTTGCTATAGGCTGTCCGTTCTCGTCAAACATGACAAGCAAGCCCCGTCTCTTGTTATTAACTCCATGCCCCTCGAACCTATCATGACAATCCTTACAGACATACTCTAAATTGCTGTGATTTAAAGTAATATCTGGATTCGATATGTTCTCAGGTGTAATGTGTGTACGATGATGTACGATATATCCAAGCTGTTTACCACACTCCTGGCACATACCACCATCGACCGCAATCCTCTCACTTATAAAAGACCGCTTACAGTCTTTCCAAGCCTTACTGTGATAAAATTTGTACGCATATTCCTTTGCCATCTTTCAACCTCACTCATTTGACATATCTTTATATTTTGTCAAATCATTCTTATCTGTCTTCTTTCATTAAAGTGCAGCAAAATTATTTATCCCCATTTGACACACCTTTAATATGTCAAATAGCACATATAATAAAAAAAGAAGCTACCTTTTTCGCTTCTTAAATGATAAATTCTTTATTGCTTTGTCCTTATTATCCTGATTTATTCCAATATATCTGAGTGTAATTGATATATCTGAATGGTTAAGTATCTCTTTTATCGTCACTGCATCATGCGTCTGCTGATACATATGATACCCAAATGTCTTCCTAAGAGTATGCGTTCCTATCTTATCAATATCGAATTGTCTGCCTGCTTCAGATAAAATGTTGTAAGCCTGCTGCCTTGTGATTGGTCTGTTGCCTCTTGGAGACTTAAACAGATACTCATAATCATCCTTGCCATATACATAATCTTTTATGGCAGGTTTAAGCTCTGCATTGATTGGAAACCTTTTCTCTTTCCCAGTCTTTTTCTCCCTGATATAAACAGCATCTTTATCCCTGACATCACGCACACGAAACTTAAGTATATCGGATATTCTAAGTCCCGTGTATATGCCAAACATAAACATCACATAATTTCTATCGCTCTTACCCTTCAGATATTCAGCAATATCCATCACAACATCTAAATCTCTGATAGGCTCAACAGTATTCAACCAACCACCTCCCAACAGTACAATTACCGTTATAAGTGTACGAAAAAAGGAGAAGATATGCATCCTCTCCTTAATCAAAACTACTGTTCCTACTCTTGCGATATTAGCATTATATCACAGAATTACTTCGTGTGATTCTCATTTTTTTGAAATTTAATAAATTTTTTTATTTCTGCTCATCTATAAACTCACGCATCATCTTGGAAATCTGTGCCGCCTGACTCACTCCAGCTTTCTCACAGGCTTCCTTAAATTCGTCAGCTAATTCTCTTTTTAACTTAAATCCTTTTGTCATATATCCGGCTTTCTTCTGCCATTTTTCAGTTGCCTTTGTCTGTGCTGTTGGCATCATATCACCTCTTTACTTTTTTTTATTTTCCTGCTATTATTTTTATACCAAGGACAGATAGCAGGAAGTTGTAGGTCTGCCCTCGGTGTTTTGGTTTGTGTAAGCTCTACTTTTTAAGTAGGGCTTTTACTTTTTCCTTTGCCTCTTGCAAGTCTTTGCTTTCTTCCAAGATTGCTAAGATTTTTCTTGTTTGATTTTCCTCTGCTGTATCTTTTAACAATTCCGCTAAGTTCATTTCTTCGTTCTCCATTTCTATCTCCTTTCCTGCCATTCCCTTACTACAATTATATAATACCATACGGTGTCCCCTATGTCAATACTTTTTAAAATTTATTTTATTTTTTCAAAAAAGACGGTCTTTCGACCGCCTTTTATAATATTTTTATGATACTATCTCAGCATCAACTAAAGATAAAATGCTTACCCCATCTTGAAAAAATTTACCTTTGGATATGTCTATATCCGTCATTTTAGATGGCTGTATTACTTTCTTTCCTGCTTCTTGTGCTTCGCTGTTGCTCAGTACAATAGCATCTCTTGCCATTGTAATTGCATCTGCCATACTTCCCTTTGTTTTACCTTCCTCATTTGACTCTGTCAGAATACCCAAATCTGGTACTTCAATCAAAATATTTGTACCGACATCTGTAAAAATAACCGGATATGCAACTTTCATAAAATCTACCTCAAATATTTATTTCTGCTCATCTATAAACTCACGCATCATCTTGGAAATCTGTGCCGCCTGACTCACTCCAGCTTTCTCACAGGCTTCCTTAAATTCGTCAGCTAATTCTCTTTTTAACTTAAATCCTTTTGTCATATATCCGGCTTTCTTCTGCCATTTTTCAGTTGCCTTTGTCTGTGCTGTTGGCATCATATCACCTCTTTACTTTTTTTTATTTTCCTGCTATTATTTTTATACCAAGGACAGATAGCAGGAAGTTGTAGGTCTGCCCTCGGTGTTTTGGTTTGTGTAAGCTCTACTTTTTAAGTAGGGCTTTTACTTTTTCCTTTGCCTCTTGCAAGTCTTTGCTTTCTTCCAAGATTGCTAAGATTTTTCTTGTTTGATTTTCCTCTGCTGTATCTTTTAACAATTCCGCTAAGTTCATTTCTTCGTTCTCCATTTCTATCTCCTTTCCTGCCATTCCCTTGCTACAATTATATTATACTATAAGGTTACCCTTATGTCAATACTTTTTTAAAATTTATTTTATTTTTTTCAAAAAAGACGGTCTTTCGACCGCCTTTCCTTAATTTTTAAGTATTTTAAATTTACCCTTTGTCATAAGCTCCCACTGTTTCTTTTATACTCTTAATACAATTCTGTATTGTATCATACACAGCTTTTGATATTCTTCTTTCTCCCGGACTTTCATTATCGTTTGGTGCTTCCTGCAAAGCATAATCGTTTAAATGTTTTATCAATTTATCCACATCACAAGCCGTTGGTTCTTCATCTATTATTTCGCAAAACCTCCTGAACTCATCTTCTGATAAGCAATACTCACTTGCTCTATCTTTTAAATCTTCATCACTAATCAATCTCATCCTTATTAACCTCCAATTATAGTATTCATCTTTATTCGTCTACTTCATCTAATAACCACTGAATTTTGCATTCAACACATACATCTCTACAATACTTTTTACCTTGAACACACAACGCCCGCTCATCTCTTCCAGTATAAGGACAATCTATATGATAATGAACTTCTGCTTCTTCTGTTGCACCGCCATAATCAATATTTATTCTTTCAAACTCCAAACCCTCAGATTCCATGATATCCATTAAAATATTTGTTAAAATATTAATATTTTTCATTCTTCGTCACCTCACTACATATTCCATTATCCTCGGCATCTTCTCTCTGCAAGCTGCTCTAATAACCATAATCGCCCGTTTGATACCCTCACAAAAGTAGTCATTATATTCAGCATCAAAGTACGGTGCAATCTCTTCCACATATTCATCAAAGTTTGCATAAGAGTATTCCTGTTCATCCTCAAGTTGTTTTATCAAATCGACAATTCCACCAATTAAACAGTTAAAACAACTATCATATAAGCCACACTTTTCTTCCTGCTCATCGCAAAACGCTTCTTTTGACTCCTTTATATCGTCCAGTCTGCCTAACAGCTTACACTCAAAGCTCTTTATATGCTCTCGCCGTTCTGCCTCCTGCCTTTTTGCTTCTGCCTCAATCAACTGTATAATTTCTCTCTGTCCCTGCACTGCTGCACAATCTTTTTGGTCTGGGTGCTGCTTTAAAAATGTATCAATCCTATTTTCAAAAACTTTTATAAGTATGTTTTCATCAATCATTCTTCTGTTCCCTCCTTAACTCTCACTATGATTCTGTTTTCCGGGAATGTATGTGTACACTTGACATACTTGTTTTTATTTGCGTCCAAATCAGCTTCGTCAATGCTTATAAACTTTCCCTGTGCATCTGCAAATACTATATGTGGCTGCTGTATCAAATCAATAACCACGCTTTCAAGATAGTTTAATTTCAACGCAGCCCTATTCTTCTCAACTACCGCATCACCCTTTTCTTCACGAAGTCTTGTTTCCACTGCCTTAAGCTGTTCCACTCTTGTTTCAAGTTCCTGCACATAACCAACCTTTTTCACAATCTTTATCAACAATTTATTAAACATATCAACATCCTCCTGTTTTATCTTATTTTTGCTCTTTCTTCTCTCCGAGCTTTTTTCCAATCTGTTTCACATCTGCTCCTTTCCGGGAGCTGCACCACACTACCAGCATTTTATTTGTGATAGTCAACTTTCCTACAGCTATTTTTTTGCTATGTAAAGGTGCATTTAAATTTTTTATCTTGTCGGATTCCGACAAATCAACCACGATTTAATAATCGCTGTTCAAGTTCGCTCATATCTGAGGAACTTATATCTCTCTGGTTAAATGAATTAAACTGATTTTTCTTTTTAGTTGAATATCCTGACTTTGTATTGCCTGACGGCTTTTGGTCTGCCCGCTCTGTCTTATTCCAATAATCAGCAGTGCTTTTCCAGTTTATTCTCCTGCCATACTTGTCTTTCCAATCAATACGGTCATAATATTCAAAAAACTTTTCAGGATTGATTTTAAGATTGTTTAAAGCAACATAATCTTTTACCTCCTGAAGCGTTGGCACTATAGATAGAGTGTTAGTATATTTACTATTACTTTTACTATGTTTTAAAATGTCTGCATTTTCGTCCAAAATGTCTACATTTTCATCCAAAATGATTACATTATCCGGCAAAAGGGCGACTTTAACTAAGAGGTATGCTCTCTATATTTTTACAGATTTTCTTCTCTTTGTTGCGAAAAGAAAATTTTCTTGAATTTCCTCGGAAGTTAATATTCCGTTTTCTTCAAGCTGTTCCAATGAAAAGACACCCCGCCTTGCACAGCAGTTCACTATATGATTTATACGACTGACTGCCCCGTCACCACCGCCAAACATATTTGACGCGAGTAACAAAGCGTCCTCTCGCTGCCATTCACAATAATACCCATGTTCACCATAAATCTTTTTTAACAGGGTAAATATGACGGCATATGCTTTTAACCCACATTCTGCTGTTACAAGTTCAATTGCTTTATCAGCCGCACATTTAACTGGAAAGTAGTCAATACCTTCCTTATGGTTCATTAGTGCGTCCTCCTTTTAATTAAACGGGCTATTTTACAAAAGCAAAGAGAAACATCCGACCAACTGACTCCGTCCGAATAGTCGGCATCATCTTGTATCACAGACCAAATATGCTCACCATAGCAAAGCATACAAGTCCCATAAAAAATAAAATAATCAAAAACTATATTGTTAACCCATATACTTTCACAATATTTTTAAAGAAACCATATAAGCTAATAAGCAAATAAATCTATCATGAGGTCCATTTACCTCTATGATGTTTCTCAACTGCCCTGTATTTTCTTGGCAGTTCTGAATAAAAATTTTCTTCCTTGAGTTTGTCCAGTTTACAGAAAAACTCACTTCTTTTTCTATAAAAAGTTGCCTGACTACAATGCACATTCTCTTTTTTACAAAGTTGCTGAAAACTCATCCCCGGAGTTGTACAATATCTAAGAATCGCACTTGCAAGCTCTGCATCAGTCAGCCTTGCAGCTTTTTCAACCAAATCAACTTTACTGCTGAGCAAAGCAAGTCTGACTGCCACATCTTCAACCGGAGACTCATAAATATGTGCGTGTGGCATCCCATCATAATTTACACCTGAGACACCAAAAGCATCTTCAATATCTCTAATCTGAGCTTTCCATGAATTATACTGATAACAGAAATAATTTAACTCACGATATTTAAACCGATTCAGCCTTTTCAAAGGCTTATCATCTCTCCTCATTACATCTCCCTTTATATTCTTCAATCGTGTGGTATGGTGCTTCTGTTTCCACCGCACCACTTCCACACTTACTGCACTTTTTGTTCACTCTCCTGGTACTCCAAACTTTTCTGCCACAATTTTGGCATGTAACTACATAGAATGGATCCCCAGGATAATAATTGTTACATTTTATCTATTTCTTCTCCTTTCTCTTGATTTTCACCTACACATCTACTATACTTATAGTAAGAGCTGTTACCGCAGCTCACAAAAGAAGGGAGCTGAGCAGATGAAAAAGAAGCTTTGTTCATTAGCTTTAAGTATTTGCCTTGTAATAGGTTCTATCTCATATACAGATGTACCAGTACAGGCAAAAACTTATGTTTACTATGTTCCAGGTTCAAGCTATGCATATCATCCAAATCGCAACTGCAGAACCTTAAAACGAAGTAAACATGTTAAGAAGATTACACTTAAAAAAGCGAAATCTCTTCACCTTAGAAAATGTAAGGTCTGCCACTAAAACAACTTTACATTTTCAGTTCTGGCACAGGAAACCACTTTCCTGTGCCTTTTTTATTACTTTGCAACAATCTCGTTTTCATCCTGTTCTCTTGTATATCCAAGCTGTCCCATATAGCTGTCAGCAAATCTTGTAAAGCACTGATTTCTTATGTGCTGCTTCTGCTCCTCTGACAAATCATTAAAATCTACATACCCGCCATCTTTAGTTGGCACGAGAATCTTATGCGTTATCTTTTTCTTTTTTGCCATACTTATCACCTCTTTCACTTTTGTTTAATTCTATGAGAATACTCTGTCCACTTTGCCTGTCTACATCTGCAAAATGGCAGCTATCTGAGCAAGTTTTACATCGCTACTTACATCATCACCCACAACCTTTGCTACAGCCTCAACAAGATACTCCTTGCAAAGCAGTTCATTAAGATGTTCAGCCTCCACTTTAACCATTTTCTTTCTTCTACTCATTGTCTTAATTCTCCTTTTCATATATTTGCAACAATGCGGACATTCAAGTAATAACCAACTTTTTGCATACTAAAGATTCTCTTTACAACTTCCTCAATCTTATTAAGACTATCCGGAAAACGATTATCTTTACAATTCACTCTCAAATAAAGGTCAACTGTTTTTTCAGGATATTTATTATCTTCCATCAGCTCTCTGACCTTTCCATCATCTAATGTATCAAGTAGAGCTTTGCCCTCTTCAAACTTTCCCTCAATAATAAGTTTCTCAGCTAACTTTTCAACTGCAGTTCTGCGGTCAAGTTCTGCCTGTAAGTCAGTTATGTTTTTTACTTTATCCATCGTTCTCACCTCGCTTTCTACAGTTTCAACAAACATTCCCTTATTTTTTCTTGTCCTAATTCATATCCTGCCATATAATAAATGTGCGACCATTTCAAAATGACAGGAGGTGAATTTTTATGGACGATTTAACCAAAGAGCAACAGCAACTATTGACTTTGATGTATAAGGAAATATTGAACCGACAACCTGCCCTTTCTATGGAAAAGGCAAATAAATTTAAAAATTCCGACCAACTCATCGAACTTTTCTCTCTCGATATGTCATCAGACTATGCTTCTGAACTATGTTGGAAATTAGAATCAAGGGGTTATATAACTTGTTACCATGGCGATGACTTGGCAAACGATATTTCTCTTTGCGACAAAACCATCATTTATATGGAAAACAAGTTCACAAACGGTGTGAAAGATGTTCTTTCATTCTTATCTAACTTCTTTTAATTTTCTGAGGCTGCCTTACTATTTGAGGCGGTCTCTTTTTTCATAATATACATCCTCTGCAACAACATCTTTATTCTTTTCAAAGTTCTTTGCATATCTCACATCCCTTGTCCAAAAGCAAGTGTGGTCGCTCTTATCTCCATTCATATAGCAAGTTCTTTTCTTGCAACTCTCTTTCTGTCCATTGCACAAATAAAATACATTACCCATCTGTTTATATCACCTCTTTTCTTGATTTTTACATTACATTCCCCTATACTTTTAATACAGGCTATTGCCGTAGCCGAGTATTAAAAGAAAGGAGATTTTTCTACTATGACACTTGCTGTTGTCGTTTCTTTAACATTAGGTTTATGCGGTTTTATCTCTCCAATAATCACTGGAATAGTAAATAATCACTATATGCTTAAAATGCGAAAACTTGAACTTGAACATGAAAACAGCAAAAACCGCAAAACTTATATTCGTAACATCCTAGAACAGTATCTTAAATCTGCCGGTCAAATGATTGTATATTCTGACAATGAAACTGAAAAGGAATATGGCACTTACTATTTTTTAGCATTAACCTATGTTCCTGAAGACTTGCATTCCAAAATGGTACAACTGAATAATTCTATATCTGATTTAGATAAAAATACTGCAACAAAACTTTTAGAAGAATTAACGCCTTCTATATCTGACTTATTAAAAAAACTGTAAGTATCACACAGATAAAAATTACATACACAAGATATCCAATAAAACTCTGTCCTGTTTTCTTGGATGTCTTGTGCATTATCATGGTAAAAATAATTCCCATTATCCATAATGCACATATTGCTAAAACTGCTTGCGTAATTCTTGACACGCTCTCACCTCGCTTTTATTTTTAAACTATATTTACGGTTTTGTCGTAATCTAAAGGTAAAAAAATAAGTCTTGAATACGGAATGTCATACACTTCTTCTATTTTTCTAAGGATAGGTATATCTGGATATGATTTTCCTCTTTCATAGTTCCCTAGTGTATCAACACTCACTCCTATTAACTTTGCAGCTTCGACTTGTTTTAAGCCCTTTCGTTCTCTTGCTGTTTTTAAAGTAAACAATGATTTTTCCATTGTTGTTAAACCTCCTTCCGATACCCAAAATAATACTACGGTATTTCCGTAATGTCAACGGTTTTGTCGTATTTTTTTTCTTTTATATTGATTTTTTTACGGTTTTAACCTATAATAAATCAAAAGGAGGTAGCTAAATGAGTAGTCTTGGCAATAAAAAAATTATGTCGCAAAATATACAGTATTATATGAATAAACATAATAAATCAAGAACTGAAATGTGTGATGCTTTAGGAGTAAAATATACAACATTTACAGATTGGGTGAAAGGAAATACTTATCCTCGCATCGATAAAATAGAATTGATGTCAAACTATTTTGGTATTTCTAAATCCGATTTAGTCGAAGATCATTCAAAAAAATTCGATGATAATTCAGACCAGTTAAATG
>ERZ773200.752-NODE-752-length-31435-cov-4.620459_pt1 | contig 31435 bp, 40 predicted proteins | sample MGYA00581008_ERZ773200 | MGnify/ENA primary metagenome ERZ773200 (study PRJEB29015, sample SAMEA2737770) | human gut metagenome | biome: human gut; feature: human-associated habitat; material: faeces | place: China | collected 2012 ... | reverse complement strand
AGCTTCATACTTTGAATATACTGATCTCTGCATGAGGCTGCGATCTCGGTCCTGCTAGATTTACTCAACTGCTTACCAGAATATCCTATTTTTGCATAGCCATCAATAGAATTACAAACACTTTTCCAATATGGATACTGTAAGCAAAAATACTTCAGTTCATAATATCGATGCTTAGGCAGCCAGTACTCATTTTTCTTAGACAATTCAGGCTTCATAACTTTTCACCTCTCCAGTAGTATCCTGTATGCTCGTACAAAGCTTTAGGAGAAATATAATAGTTAATCCGTCCTAATTTGCCGTTCATATCATCTAGGCTTGTAATCAGCTTGCCGTGTCTCGTTGCAATCCCGATTGGTAAATATCCCGTAATCAGTCCTGCACGTACCCAACAGCAATCTTTGCCATAGATTTTTGCAGCTACTTTTACAGGAACGCTTCTCTTTTCCATTCGATCACATCCTTTCAAGCTGATAATACTGCTAGATTGTACAAATATCAAAACAACTTGAGTGAACGTATCCATCGAATCATTGTCATTTCACAAGGATGATCTTCATATCCAAGCGTCCATATTGTAATCAGTCCTTGGATAACCCCTCTAATAATTTCAGCATCGTACTGTTTGTAAGGCAAAATATCATCTGGAATAGCTCTGTGAACGCTTCCACATTGCTTACATTTATATCTTGCTAAAGTCAAATAATCTTTGACTCCATATTTTCCTATACAGATTCGTTTGACATGATCGTAATATGTTAACTTACCACCGCATTTTGGACAAATATAATTACCACATTTTACCATAAAATCACTCCTAAAATATATGAACTAATTGACGGTTCATACACTTGACTGTATAATATAGTTATTAGTTATAAGAAAGGAGCCCTAAAAAATATGTTGATTAAATGCCCAGAATGCGATTTACCGGTTAGTGATAAAGCTATTATGTGTCCGCACTGCGGATATCCACTCACATCGCAAACTCCACGTCTTCGAAAGCAGAAACGTAGACGTAAGTTACCTAATGGCTTTGGACAAATAACCGAGATTAAAAATAGAAATTTGAGAAAACCGTTTAGAGCAATGGTTACAATTGGGGTAAATGAAAATGGTAGACCCATACAGAAAATGTTGAAACCAGATTCGTATTTTGAAACATATAACGAAGCTTATTCAGCACTCGTCGCTTATAACAAGAACCCATATGATTTAGACAGTACGATTCTTGTTAGTGAATTATACGAAAAATGGTTGGAAGAATATAGTAAAACAATTGAATCAGCCTCCAGTCTCCGTTCAATCAGTGCTGCTTGGAAAAGATGTTCGTCTGTGTATAATATGCGAGCGACTGATCTGCGTGCACGTCACATTAAAAGCTGTATTGATATTGCACCTTCAAATAGCTTAAAAGGCCGTATCAAATCGGTATTTAATTTGATGTTAGATTATGCATTAGAATATGAAATCGTAGATAAGAATTATGCTCGTACTTTTACTTTAGCAAATGATAATCCAGATGTAAATGGGCATATCATATTTACTGATAAAGAAATGGATAAGATTTGGGAGAATATTCATTTACCATATGTAGACTTAATCGTTATACAATGCTATTCTGGATGGCGTCCGCAAGAGTTAGGTTTGATAAAAATTGAAGACGTTGATATTATCAACTGGACATTTAGAGGTGGTATGAAAACAGACGCTGGCAAAAATCGAATCGTGCCAATTCACTCTAAAATACGTCCATTAGTCAAAGCTAGATATGACGAAGCGATAATTTTAGGCAGTGATTATTTGTTCAATTGTGCGGATACAGCAACCCATCGAAGTAACCTTAAACTAACTTATGACAAATATCGACACCGTTTTGATAAAATTCGAGATCAGTTAGAATTAAATCCAAATCATAGAGCCCATGACGGACGCAAGCATTTCATCACACTTTGCAAGAAATATAATGTCGATGAATATGCAATTAAATATATGGTTGGTCATAGCATAACAGACATTACCGAAAAGGTTTATACGGATCGTTCAATTGACTGGCTTAAATCTGAAATCGAAAAAATAAAATGAGTTGGAAAATGTGTATGAACGATATGTAGGAATAGTATATGAATCATGTATGAACCGTACAAAATTCGCTACTTTTTACTACTCCTACATACGTTCTAAGCCATTGATTTTACTGGATTCTTTAGAACTTGCCAGCTCTTGCTGCTTCCTCAACGGAAACAGGAATCCTTGTAAATCAAGTATTTTCAACATTAAAATGTATGAACCGTGAATGAACGGCCTGCATTCAACCCTTATGTATTGGCAACTTATCGACTTCTTCGATTACTTTCTTAGCAGATCCGTTTCCTCCCATAGCAGCATAAGGCTCATATAAATAAGTAAACAAGTTCTCGTATTCGTCTTGTGTTATGTGCCCTCTCTCAATATACGTCATGCCAAGATATATAATTCGATCATGTGCTAAGCCAACCAACATTCGAGTTTTTGCATCTTTTCTATCCATTCTCTTTTGCACAAACGCCCACAAACCTGAAGAAGCAAGTGCTGACGCCACAATTGCTCCGATGATCTGTACCCAAAATTCCATTTTATCACCTCCTTACGCCATCATTTTTTCGATTTCGTAAGGCACAAAATAAAACGCATCTTGTCCTAAAAACGAATATGCAATAGAAAATATCTTTGACCCATAATCCGCGATAAAATTGCAGACCCATTCTTCTGCTTCAGTCCAATACCTCTTGTAAACCATTCGATGTATGTCATCGAGTAGTCCAAAACTGATTAATGCGCAATGTCCAATCTCATGGATGAGGACTCGCTCTAGCATCGGCCTGCTTAATCGATTTGAAATATAAATGCATTTCGTCTTCGGGTCAGTAGTACCGATTGTTCTAGTGCCAGTCCTATCCACAAGCATTGGATGATTTGGGTCCACGAATAGTATTCGCCATAAATGTCCATTCATAGAGAATCTATTCATAGAGATTATCTTATTCAGCTAACTCGTTTGTAAGCATTGCTAAATTATTCTTGATATTTTTTCTAAGCTCTGGGTCAGCAGCTTTCCAAATATCCCGAACAGTTGTCATCATGTCAGACATATGTTCCATCGCATGGGTGTCCATTTCTTCCTTATCGTGAGGTGAATTGGTTTCCGTATAATGCTTTCTTGCCATTTTGAAATCCCCATAAGATTTACCATAGCGAATCGGCAATTCGTACTGCCAATCAACTTTATCCATTGGGTAACCCATACGATAATTGTCGTCATAGGACTGGGACTGATCCATATACGGTTTGTGAATATACATCCGCTTCCAAAGATCAGGCGTATATCCGTACGGTTCAGTTGCATCTTCCATTGCTTCGACAGCTGACTTATAATAGCAAGCCTCCATCAAATACTTCTTAGCCTGAGCCATGTCTTTAATCATGTCTACAACTTCACCAAGTTCTGCCGTACTAATATACTGCGGTCCCTGATCTAATTCAGACTTAACAAGCTCCTCTAATTTTTCTTTGATTTCACAGATAGTCTTGCATTCATTACCCATACTATCACCTCCTATGCCACACGACGAATAGCGAATGCTGTATTTGCGTCAACAATAACAGGAACCGTACCAGTATTGACAACTGTTAATCGGTCATAGTCTCCGCAGCAATTCCGTAAAATTGTTGTTGTCGAGACGTTATTCAAGTCGTTAGCTGCGGCAGGTACAGAAATCATTGTCGTTTCTGGCAGAGTTTCTCCGCCAATCTGAATTGATAACTGTACGGGTGTGGCTGCAGTTGCTCCGCCAATGTTACCGGAAAAAGATACAACATAAATTCCAGCTGCTCTCATTTTGACAGAACCCGTATTTTCACGATGGCACTCGTTACATCCTGTACGAAGAATTTTTGAATTAAAGGTAATCGCCTGCCCTGGCTGAATCGTCTGAGCATTTGCATTTGATAAAACAATCATAATTATACCTCCATAAAATATAAATGCTTACCCGTTACAGCAACCGTTTGCATTTGAGTAGCACCCATAACCATAATTTGCATATGGATTTGGTACGGTAAACGCTGGCACTGCCGCTGGCCTTAACTGCTGAACCAAATACTGATTCTGAGCAGCCTGAGAAGCAGCAAGATTTAATGCCTGAATAGCCGCAGCCTGTTCTGCAATCTTAGCATCTTTCGCATCCATCTGAGACTGTACGAGCTCATCATGAAGCGCACGATAATTTGCATTATCATTCTGCATAATCTGCTGTGTCTGATTCTGAATAGCTGTCTGAATAGCACATGCCTGTGTTGCTAAATCGTAACTAATCTGAGCCTGTCCCTGTCTGTTTTCACAGCAACAATTTGCTAACTGTGTGGACAGAGCATTTGTGTTCTGCATATTAGCTACAGTATCGTTGTTAATAGCCTGCTGGATACCAAAATTACCCTGCTGAATGGCATTCTGTAAAGTATTTGTTCCTGTCAACAAACTTGTATTTACGGAATAAAAACCATCACACAAACCGTTTTCAATGCCGTTCAGCTTATTGATAACAGACTGTGTGTCAAATCCACGCTGAATATCAGCCTGTGTTGCAGCGGATTCATAACCGTTTCCACGATTATTTCCCCAGCCGCCATTGCCCCAGCCTCCAAAGATGGCAAAGAGAATAATAAGTACCCACCAACCATTTCCGTCGCCCCAACTATTGTTGCGATCATTTCCTGTTACAGCTGCGATGTCAGATAAACTAGGTGCTCCATTTCCATTAAACATAAATAAGCCTCCTTAAAAAAATATATTTATACAAAAAATAAAGCTCGACTATAGACGCGCGCTTTTCTATAATGAGACTTTATTATGTATCAAATGTGAAAGAACTTTTTTGCTTGTGCTAATGCGTCTTCTTTAGTAATTCCGTATGTCTTGCAGAGATTCTCAGCAATCATCTGACCACGTTGAGAATCTCCATTTTGAATTACTTTCAACATCTCCTGTGCCTGAGGATTTTTTGCTATGTTCGGATTGTTCTGTAACAGATTCATTGCGAACTGCTGAATATTAATCATTACTGATTTCCTCCTTCCTAGGCTGAGATTGTTTCATCGGCTTTTGCATACGATCGAGTCGTTTATCAATTTTTTCAACTTGTTCTTTGATTGAAGCTAAAGCAACTTCTATATTATTCTGTGCAGGCTCGGCAGATGGTGATGGCTGTTCAGGTACAAATTTTACAGTTGTAATTGTACCGTCGCTATTCCATGCTTTTGCATAAATGCACGAATAATCATTTTTAGGAAATAAACTAACCCGACCATCCATAGGAATCTCGTTTGGTGTCACTTCGTTAATGTCTGTAACAACTCTTCCCGGGATTATGGGAGGACGCTGCTGATAAGACTGCAACGGTGACTGTTGAGGTTGAGGCTGTGGTGTATAGGTTGGGTTAGTGATATTAGGGTTGAACATCGGATTATATGGTTGATAAGGTAACATATTATTCAACTCCTTTCAAATATACAGTTAGGATGATTGGACTGCTATTAAATTGCATTCAGTTAAGCCCGACGGAAATCTCGCAATTACCCCATTTTTTACACTGAATGTTGTCCTCATGGACGTGTCTGATCCTTTCGAGTTTCTTTTGTAAAATCTGTTACCGCAGAATGCATATAGAAAACTGCTATCTTTAGCGTATCCATAAATTTGTACAACTCCATCGGGTATCCCAACTGCTGGATTTGATGGATCTGTAATGGTATAAACTTTATCGCCACCACTTGTTTCAAGAGTACCTGCTAATTTCACACCAGCATTAGAAGTAAACGTTTTACCTTTAGCGACATCGGCTGCTGTAGCATTACCGAAATTTATACCTAATGAACTAATTGTAGCGGCTATCGTTCCAGATACAACAATCGGTGTATTCCCAGCGTTTATATTGACTGGAATATCAATTATATTCATCGTTCCATAAGCGGTCTGTATTTGTCGCCAAGACATATTACGACTATTGTCGTATGAAACTTTTGGTGTTCCTTCAGCTAACGTACCACTTACCTTAACACCCGCACTGGAAGTAAATGTTTTACCCTTAACAACATCGGAATCGGTTGCGTCACCAAAATTAGATTTAGGAGAATACATTCTTAAAATATTGTCTCCCAACATTGCAAATGGCGGCTTTTCCGATGCAGCTGTTTTGTTGATATAAACGCTTAACACAACGTCACTATCTGTACTTAATACAGCGTCAGAAACAATATCTCTATCTTCCCCTTTAGCTGTAAATGGCAATGTGCCAGTGATCTTAGCACCAGATTTATCATGTGCTGTACATCCCTGCGGCATCTGTTCAGCAGTCACAGTATCGCTGGTCAAATCCATCAAAACTAAAGTGCCATAAACAACTTTGTTAGCTGCCATTTTGATTTGTCCTTTCTAATACTGTCTACCCAATAGTGATTGTCTTACCACCAGCTTCGTTATCGGATTCAACATAAGGAATCGCTGCAACGGTAACCTGCGACAAACAGTTATAGTTTTCATCTGGTAAAATTTCCTGAGCAGTTGCTTTTGGCGTAACGGACTTAGCCTGTGCTTTCATGTCTTCGGAACCAGACATAGCACCTTCTACGCCTAAAATTGTCACGCCTTCACGAATATTCGCTGCAATAAGTTTAGCCTGTTCGGCCTCTGCAATCTGAACTTTACCGGAACCATCATGATAACCCTGAGGAACTGTATATTTACCAGCAACCGTTGAAATATTGCCTGAAACAGCTCCGTTGTTAGGCATTGTACCAGTTACTTTAGCTCCCTTCACATAGGCTGTCTTTCCTTTCAGGATTTCAGTAGCAGTAGATGTTGCGTCTGAAGTATTTGCATTGTATGCACAAGTACCTGTTACTTTGTTACCTGCTTTGTCATGCGCTATAGTACCTGCTAAGAGTTTATCCGCGGTGACAGTATCACCTGTTAAATCTATCAAGACGTCACCATTGAAAATAATTTTACTGTTACCCATTAATTTCTACCTCGCTTCCAATATATATTGTTTGGCCACCAGACGGATTAGCGACATCGAAATATGGAATAGCAGTAATAGTAACATTATCATCCATATACTTTTTTTTTGTCGGAAGTTCCTGTGCTTCAGCCTTTGGAACCACTGTGTAGTCGCCTTCATATGCGTCAGGTGTAATCGTAACCTGTTGAAAATAGTCAAAACGAACTTTGATGTGTGCTTGCATTCCGTTGAATTTATTAATATTAAACGTCATCAAATCACCCCATCTTTTAAAATTTGTGAAACAGCAACTCTGAAAATATCAGAAGCCATCACTTCATCGTTTTTAGTTCTTACTCGCAGTTGCACATGCGCATCATACTTGTCGTTAAGTTTCAATGTATCTGCTTGCGATAATTGAATTGTAACGGTGTCTTCTGATAATGTCGCATCTGCAATCGTCTTATTTATGATAGGCACATTTTTCTGTGCAACTGTCATTAAAATATTTTCCAGCAAATCGGTATTGAACGGTAATACGAATTCCAAAGTGGGTGTCGTACCACGAAACATAATTTCACCATCCTTACTTGTTTGCCTGTTTAATCATCTGATTCACATATACAGATAAGCCTGCAACTAGTACGCCCTGCACAAGTGCCGTGAAAATGCCCATGAAAATATCATTGGTTGATCCGAATGAACTCGTAGCCATTACCCAGATTGCACAGAGAGCAATGCCGAGTACGCCTAAGATCATCGGAATATAATTGTCTTTAATCTTCTCTGTTTTTTTGATACCCATACCAATAAAGTAGAGAACGATGGACAAGACGACTAATTCTGGTTTGACATAGTTGATAATCTGTTCCATTTTGAATTCACCTCCTTATCATATTTCTCCAGTGTGCTTTTAAGCATTCTGGAATATAATCTCTCCAATCAAACACATGATCGTTTTCGATGGATTCTTCTGTCTCTGTCTCGGTTTCTGTTTCAGGAAGTTCGATCGGATGGTCTTTCAAATACTGATTTACACCGTATTCGATACCTTTCTGAAATTCTTCACTCGGTGTCCACTCAAATTCGATATGTGGAGAACTAGGAGGATTCAGGGGTGGCGTACAAGCAAATGCCTGCACAGTCATCCCTAAACTTAAAATTGTTGCTAAAACTAATACTTTCTTTTTCATAGCAATCCTCCATTTTGAATTTATCGTTTGATTGTCTTTGCTTTTGCTAAAGACTTAGGTCCAAATGAACCGTCTGCTGCCAATTTCTCCGCTTTCTGGAATGCAATCACAGCTGCTTTTGTCTTTGCGCCAAAATCTTTATCGACTTTAGATCGGTACGTGCCATACCAGCGTAAGAACAACTGAAGATTCTTTACAGCTTCTCCTGTATCGCCGAAAACAAGACAATTCTTCTTTGGTAATGTCGGTAAAGTGCCTGTATATCTACGCTTAGAGGATTTCTTTGTAACAATCCAGATACAGTTCGTGTCGTAACGGAGTTTCTCTGGTGAAAAATATCCAGTATTACCACGAGCACCAGAATCCCGGATATAAAGCTTGTTATTAGACAAATCTGTACAAGCTAAGAAGTGACCGCCACTTGTCCAGAAATTATCTTTAGCACCATTGGATTTACCGACCGTTAAAAACACTGCCCACCAAGGCTCTTTAAGAGACTTCATCTTGGCCATAGCGTTCTTCCAAGAAGTGCCGCCACCATGCTCCGGTTTGTAATATCCTTCGATTGTGAATCCATAGTGTTCGAGAGCTGACGTAATGCCCGCTCTTGTTGTGCCTGATGAGTAAAAGTCGCCGTGATCAGCTAGCCATTCTGCAACTTTTCGAGGATTGAGGCTAGGATCGATATTCGTACCGATACAAGCAACAGAACAAGGCCCGCATCCACTAGCAGCCATCGAAATGCCTCTGACTCGTCCCCATTCGGACTGTGTAAATGTTTTAGACATAATTTTTTCTCCTTTCAGAATTTATGCATAAATAATCTTTTTGCCATAGCGAACAGCGCATTCGTGTTCAATTGTACAGCCACGATATTTATGCCAATCTTTACAGAAATAAACAACGTCCGCATCAGCCATAAGTTTGATAGATTCTCCGATATACCATAACGGTTTAGCGTCATGCGGAGCATCTTCGAAAAATGAATCAATGGCTTCTACCTCTTGATTTTTCGGAACAATTAAACGAAATAAATTGATCACCATATTTCGTTCATTAAGAATTTCTTTGTTAGTCTTGTCGTTCATAGGCTGACTGATGAATACTTTCATATTTTATAGACCTCCTATTCCTCTGTATAGCAAGTGTTGGTCCTTTTCCCATACACATCCTCATATAATTCCTGCTTATCGCCGTTGTATGTGTACTCAGCATAGATGCCATCGCCGCTGACCGTAGTTGATGCAAGGCACTTGTAATTCTGTAATGTTTTGCAAGACCAGACAATAAACACGTTAGATAAGTCGATTGGCGTTTCTGGTCTGTTTTTCATGTACCACTCGACTAATTTTCTTTTGCAAACACTCTGAAAGTGATCCATTCCTGTGATAATCATAATTTAAACCTCCATTTTGAATAAAATAAAAAGAAGAGAAGGAGACACATTTCTATATCTTTTTCTCTTCATAAAAGAACATGTAATTCGTGCGATTGGTCGATTAAAGATGTATTTAATGCATAAGTCATACTATCATCTTATATGTTGTACCCCTATTATGTGCTTGACTGGTATTGTAACCATACACAATCGCATATCCCGTTGCGCCTTCGTAAGCATCAACAATATAACGCATATTAGTGCCATCGCATTGAACACCATTTACTATAATATCCATGCAGTTTGCAGATATGTGGATTCCGTCGAGTGCAGTGTTTGTAATTTCGTGCGTCATTTCATTATTGTTTATTATGATATTAGATATAGTAACATTTGACGCATCTACGAGATTAATAACTTGTCCGCTATAACTGCATACATCTGCGAAGGCACAGCCATCTATAATTATTCTTGATACTCCGGATATGTTAACTGCATTTTTTCTTGAAGAAAAGAAACTACACCCTAAAATCTGGTTATAATCCCTTGTTTTTGTTTTGTGTGTATCTCGAATAACAAGGCATTCTCCCAAACTATTACTATCATCACGATTTGAAAAACCTGTTGCGGTACAACCAATCATTTTTACACGAGAAGTACCATCTAAAATAAATCCTGTAATGCACCCATCTGCTCCGCACCCGTTAAGTAGTGTATCTTCACTATCTATAAGATAAAATCCAATTTTGTACCCGTAACAGAACGAGCCTACCTTTGACCAATCAGCTCTACCTATTTGATAGGCAATACCATTTTCATTGATATATTTTGCCGTTGTTTCTGTTCTATCTTTATTATATGTCCCACCAAAATGATTCTCCATAATATACGATAGATCGACTTGATTTTTAATAATAATTCCGTACAAAGGATTACCGATGTTTCTTGTAATATAAACAGGGCCATTTATTATATCGAAACTAATTGCTGTTTTCGAATTTTTAAAAAAACAAGAATCCACAACACAGCTTTTGGCAGAACTTATACAGGTAATAGATGGTTCGTAATCAATTCCAAATTCTTCTGTCTGCTCCGGATAATAAAATGCAATGGATTTTAATTCAGAATCGTGTTGCATCCGAATTGGATTATTAGTTTGGGTTACAATAAACCAAGTTAAATTTCCTTCATCAGTTTCTTCCGTCCCATATCCGAGTCCCATATCTCCGATTACACTACCACCTATAGGCAAAGTAAATCTATTCCCAGCAGAAAATAAATATTTACCTCTTGGAAAGTATAGATTTTTATATCCTTTATTGACAGCAGTATAAATTTTATTAGTTACATCCGTTTGTCCAGTGCTATCACAACCAAACTCAACCATGTTTAGGTATTTATTATTAGATTTAGCTCTCGTATCCTTGCTAAACTTACTGAACGTAAGACTTTCATCCAGTACCGTTGTCGTAGCCTCAGGATGCTTATTTAACCAATTACTTATATCTTCTGCAATAACTTCATCTTTTAGATTTAATCCACCTTCATTCAACTTATTCAAATCATCTTTAATCGGCTTCAAAGTTTGTGTAAGGTATTCCGATGTTACTGCTGGATTCTCTTTAAAATATGCGGCAACCTGCTCACCGATATTTTCTTCGACTTTATCCATACGAGAAATCAACTGAAGAACAATATCGGCATATTCTTCAGTGACAGCTTCAGTGCCTTCGATAGACTCATAACAATTGCCTTTTGCTTTTCTTGTGGTAAAAACTGTATCTCCGGTTTTAGTCTTCGCCTGAACTGCAAAGAAAATCTCACCTGAAATATTCTTGTCAAGTACGTTCCTTGTGATTGGCCAACTGAAGACGATTTCATCTTCTGTAGCGGTACCATTTGGCGCATCGCCAACGTCACAAAGAATCTGCCCGATTTTTGTTGACGCTGAAATATAATTCACATAGAGATAACATTCCGTTAAATCAATGCCGTTACCTACAATACGAGGCGACTTGAAATATTTTCTTTCAGCGTTATTATCACCATAAACACCAAAAGCCGACTCTATTTCTGGTATTGTAATATTCCTCGAATCGGGATCAACAATTAAATATGCATCCATATTTTATTTCCTCCATTTATGGCTGGTTAGTACCGTTATCCCAAGCTATACAAGCCTGTATATTATAAATTTTACCTACAGGGCCTGTCATGCCTGTAAATTGTCCAGAAGCAGTCTGGCCGAAAAAGAATATTCTCTGTCCTTCAGTCAATTCTGCATCAATGTGCACAGTCAGGTCTGTTGCATTAGATAAAGGCAAATCTTTCCACCAAGTAACACCGTCTGGATCAGTTTGAGTGTTGGAAGTAAGGCTCAAATAAACGCGTGCATATTTCTCCCCACTGGTCGCATTTGTCCAACCGGTAAACTTAAACCTGTAAGTACCAGACTTTGGTGCTTTAAAATAAACAGATGAACCAGAAAATAATTGTTTTACACTTGTAGAGCTACTATTTGTGGACACATTACAAGACTTACTCCAAATCGGTGTATCACCGGCGACAATTTCACTCGGTAATGAACCGGATGAGCTTCCTGCTTTTCCTACGACTTTTACACCAGAAGCAGAAGTAAATGTTCTGCCGCTGGCCACATCATCTGCGGTCGCATTACCAAAATCTGATAAAGGTGCTTTCACAACCGTGTTTGTGTTTGAACGTAAAAGCACATCTTTTGTATTACCAACTGTTAACTGAAGATCGTTGCCTGCTACACTATTCGTAACTGTTCCAGTTGGTGTATAGGCGCCAGAACTAATTTCTTGAACGGTGCCTGTGATCTTAGAGCCTTTAGCATATGCAGTTTTGCCTTTCGCAATATCACTCGCCGTGGCTGTTGCATCCGATGTGCTAATCCCGCCACTTCCTGATCCGCCGGTATTTGTTCCTGTTACTTTTACGCCTGCGACTGACGTAAATGTCTTACCAGAAGTGACATCAGCGGATGTGGCATCTCCAAGACCAGACAAAGGCGTGTCGATAATACTCCAACTGTTAGCTCGCATAATCTTGTCTGTCGGATGCTTAGCGTTTAATCGTAAGTTACTGCCGTTTGCACTCGGTGTCTCGTCTGTCATCGTAAAACTATTACTAGCTGTAATATCAGTCAATGTTCCGGTGACCTTAGCTCCTTTTACATAAGCAGTTTTATTTTTTGCAATGTCATTCGCCGTGGCTGTGGCATCAGATGTTGAACCGCCAGAAGTAGCAGCACCTGTAATTTGGTTACCATGGCAATCATGTGCTGTGTAGCCAGAAAGTAACGTATCCACGGTCACAGTGTCAGAGGAAATATCCATAAGCACTGTTCCGTCTGATAAAACGACCTTGTTATTTGCCATTTTGAATTATTCCTCCTATCCAATTGTAACCGTTGTACCATTATCGTTGTCAGTCTTAGAAACTGGAATAGCGTTAACTGTGACCTGTGACAAACAGTTATACCCGTCATCCGGCAATACAGACTGTGACAAAAATGTTGGTGAAATTGTCTTAGCCTGTGGGTTCATACCGCCTGATGAAGTTCCTTTGTAATTTTTAATGCCGACGACTTTTGTGATTGTACGGTTGGAATCTGCTTGTAAATTCTTTGATCCCGAACCGTTTTCGCCCTGAGAGCCAGACCAAGAATTTGTAACAGACGTTACAACCTTCAATCGCTTATCACTGAACGTTAAACACAATTCAAGCATCTGATAGCCAGATACACCGTCGTTACCACTTGGATCGTCAGCTAAATTTGTATACCTAAGAATTCGTGTGAATTCTCTGCCTGATTTAACAACTGCTACACGCCGAATATCGGACATACCAAAGTAATTGACATGAACGTCCAAATAATCATAATTCTTCACACTATCACCAAGTGTGAGTGCGGAATTCGTAACGGTACTACCATCCCCGGAATACAAAATAGTTTCTTTATTCAATAAAGAATCATTTACCTGCTGAATCAGAGTTCGAGTTTCTTCAAGTTTCTGAGAATATGATGCTAAATCGTTTGCCAATTTCGCAACACTGTCTGGATTACCTGTAGCGTCAGCATAGCATTGTTCGATCGCATCATGAATAGACTGGCGTACATCTTTACCATAAACAGCATTGAGTATATCGCTCAATAATGATTCGAGTGTGGTTGCCATGATATATCTCCTTTATATAATTGTTTTCACCTTATTCAATTTCAATGCAGATGTGAGTTTAAACATAATCTTGCTGTCTTTAGCTGCCTGATCACTCAGAGAATACTGTGTTGACCCGAAAGTATACTCGCTTGACATAGGATCTTCAAGATGATGAACAATCTTTGTGCACTGATAATAGTTATCAATTCCATGCGGTGCTGAAAAAATCTGATGATAATTTCCGCATCGAATCCTGTCAACATCTAAACCTAAGTCAAATAAATCAGCGGCTGTTACAGTAATAGATGTTGCTTGTTGAAACAGTTTGCTTAAGTATTGTATACCGACTGTTTTTAAAGTTTGGGCAACATTTACATCATCGAAAGTAACTGCTTGAACGATCCGCCCAAATGCTTTAATTCCATTTTGATTTTCGAGATAGTCTTTTCCACCATTGACTGATTTAATGGTCAGTGGGTCCTCTGGAGTCGTACCATCTGCTTTTTCTTTCTGTACTCCAAGAGGAATTAAGACTGTACAGATGTCACTTGCTTCGATAGCTTCTGTGTAATCAAGCAGATTCACCCCAAACTGAATCGGTTGGTTCGAAATGTCACCGCTTATAGATGAATAATAAATTTTATCGTTTTCAAACAATATATATCCGCCATAAGCGTCAAGTAGTTCTTGTATTTCGGTTAATGTTGAGCGATACTCGTAATTTTCTGTGACAAAATTCGTTTTGTAACCAAGATCAACAGAGCCAACAACGAACTGTTTTCTCGACTCAACCTGCCGATTGTGCTCTGTCAACAAGTAATTAAAGAACTTTTCAAGTGTATAGTTCTTTAAGTTGTAAGGACGAATAATCGAATCGTTGAAAAACGCTAACTGACCTTCACAATAAACCTGTTTCGCATTATAAAAGTCTTTCGTATCGTTGAGTACTCGTCCTCTCCAAACAGTTTTGTCGTCCTCATCTTTAACTGCAAATATGGTTGTCAGTTTCTTATACTTATCGTATAATCGATGAGCCGGATAAATCGTATATTCTAAAGAACCAGCTTTATTAATTTCTTCAGTCCAAGTCGGATCTATAAGATTATACTTCGGATCATTCTGCATATTAGGAGCGTACAAAATATCATTTGTAGATTCATCAACAATATAATACACTTAAATACGCCCCTCTCTATATTCGATAGACACTGTGCCATACCCAACAAAAGTCATTCGAGTCAGACCACCCTTGATAACTATATTTGGGTTTTGGAATTCACCATCTGTCATTCGAATGTTACTAATCGTTCTGGTTCGATCTCCATTTTGACTGTAGATAAATCCTAAACCGTCAGAACTCTTTACATGAAAAATCGGTACGACTGGCATCTTTGCGTTAACAAGATTAACAGTCGTTGTTCCAGCAATTTTGATGTCTTTATAGCTATGAATATAATCTTTTTCGAAATTGAACGGGTCCCAAAGCCAATCGTCCAATGAAGTGACGATACGTTTCTTGTATGGGTATAAGTCGTAATCAATCGTAATCATCGACCAATCTTTGCTAGATTTCCATTCGTTAACTGTAAATCGTCCTTCGAAGTACCAGTCTGGATCATCCTCCAAATACATCTGCATATATTCACCGTGAAGATAATCGCAAATCTCTCCGTAAAGTTCATACCATTCCTGATAGCCATTCATAACATAAAATTCAAGCGAGCCAGTTCTATTTTCGAAAAGTGGATATCCGGTTAAAGCTTCTGTGTAATCCAGAATGCCGTTGCCTCCGGGAACATCCACGTATTTTGTCTTAACATCTGGCGGATTAATGACAGGACGAGAAGATGGGACTAAATGCCAGTCGTCCCATGTATTTTTCTCTCCGAACACCACCGAATGATAAAATTCAGATCTTACTGACATTTAGTTGCCCCTTCCTTTATAAAGTGCTCTCATACCTAATCTTTGATCCATCTTGTTTTCAATAGAACCAACAAGCGCTCCAGTGTCCATAACCATTTCCATGTTATACATAGACGCTTCGAGACGATCAATCGCTTCCACGACATCCTGATTACTATACATAGCATTTTTGTTACGAATATTTGATCCGCTAATTCGTTCAGTTAATGTCATACCGTAAGAACCGATGTGAAGACCCTGCAGCTGACGGTTCATGCCATTAATAGCCATTGTCCCTGCATTGATACCGTTCAAATCAACAATTGGACGGATCACTGGCTGCGCATCGAGATCACTATTCAAAACTTTGGATATCTGATTGATCGCAGCGTGAATACCATTTGTTGCGGAGTTAGCCATCGCCATAGACACATCATAAACCGGTTTGATATTGTCATGCAAAGCGTTGATAAAGCCCTGTCCTGCATAATCACCGATCTGATAGAAAACCTTTGATGGAGAATGTTCATTCAGTGCTCTCTTTGCTGCCCTAGATGCTGCATTAGCCATAGCCCTTGCTTGAGCTTCTGCTTTATACGCATTTGCACTAATACCATTTGCAAAACCTCTAGCAGCATAGGCACCTGCTTCGTAGAAACTACTATAACCTACTCGTGCGCCTCTCGCTGCTGAATATGCCATTGAAGATGCGGCATTTCTTGCTCGACTACCTCCGTTACGAATACCGTTTGCCATTTTGACGGCGAAACTCATGCCGACCTGAGCAAACTGTGAGGCAGACGATCGAAGACGACCGATTGTTAATTTCACAAGATTCATGAACATCTGCGGAACCAAATTCTGTCTGCTTCGAATGCCGGTTACAATAAATTGGACAAACGTTGAACCAACAGTCTGTGCTTTACCATAAGCACCAGTAAATGCGTTGATAAATCCATCGACTCCGGCTTTTCCAGCGTTTGATAATGCTGAACTGAAATTGGAAATAGCACCAGTGTCTAAGCCTTGCATTGTATTAGCCATCGCAACGAGATTCTTCAGTTCATTTGTGACTGACGTAATAGACTCCGCAGAAATACCAGAGATATTTTCGTAGAATGCATTCAAAGATTTTCCAAATGAAGTCAACGAATCGCCAACATCTGCCAAAGAATTTTTCTTCGTAAATAGGCCATGCTCACCTTCTGGCACCAAATTCTGTAAAGTATTTATTACGCTGGCTATTGTATTAGTAGTGCTGACAAGTCCACCATCAATAGATGATACTGATTCCGAATAATCAGTAATTGCATTGCCAAACGATACTAATTGATCCCCAAATTCATCTATTCTATTGTCTCCAGAGAAGATACTAAGTATACCACCGCTATTTGGTAATTCTTTAGACAAGCTTACAAGTGCTTTCCCAGCATTTGCAGATGCTTCGACAGCATCAGAACTAATTTTACCATCAACTGATTCCGAATACGCTGCTATGGCTTCACCAAATGGCACTAATTCATTTGCAAATTTACTTAAAGAAGAACCTCCAGTAATCCATGACGATATGCCCTGTAAAACATCTGCTGCAGTCAATGCCAAAATAGTCTTGCTAAGTGTTGAAACGCCATCTAACGACGATGACTGAATCTTACTAGCACCTTCGATAAAAGGCTGTATATTTGTCATAAAATCAGATAGGTCAGATCCAATTTTAGGAAATTGACTGCTAACTCCACTCATAAAGCCACCAGCAATGCCACCGACAAATGAACCAATAGCAGTTCCTATTTTTTCAAGAAGCTCTCCTCCTTCACCAATAAACCATGACAGTCCTGGAATTTGAGCAAACGCACCTACTGCAGCTAGAACGATAGCTATTTCAGCAATAACAGCGCCTATTCCGAGAATACCACTCATGGCTCCTGGTAGCAATGCCACGACTCCTTGCAATGCGGTCATTATCGCTGCGAGTATTCCAACTCCTGCGATTCCTTTTAATAAAACAGAAATATCAAGTCCTTTAAAAGCATCCACAATACCAGCAAAAAATTCTGAAAGTGCATTGACTACAGCTTTCACAAGCTTCGGAACATTTTTAGCTATACCATTGATAACTTCAACTAAAAAGTCAGTAAATAAACTAGCAAGCTGTGGCGTATATTTGACAAGAGCTGATGCAGCCTCAGTTAATAACTGAAATATACCATCTACAATTTGAGGAACGCACTCGACCATGACATCAACTAACGTTAGAACTAACGATTTAATCATATCTCCAATAACAGGAGCGCCCTCAGCTATAACTTGGCATATTGAAATAATACCTTTTCCGATTTCAGTCAACACTGCTGGTATTAAAGCAGCAACGCCGGTTATAATAATAGTTAAAGAGGCAACAACAGCAGTTGCTCCAGCTGCTCCAGCTGCTGCTAACGATGTGAAACCAATAGCTAATGCTGAAAGACCAGTACCGGCAGCCATTAGTCCTGCTCCAATCGCCAAAACTGACACACCAACTAAAGTAAAAGCACCTGCTAATCCAATAATTGTTGGAAGAAGAGGTCTAAGAATAGCACCTGCTACTCCAAGAATAGTAAATGCTCCAGCTAAAACGATAAGACTTTTAGCCAATGACTTCCAAGATTTCTTAGAAAGAGTTGCTAAAACTGGAACTAATAAATTCAAAGCTGAAACAGCAACTAGTAACGAAGCTGATCCTGATAATGTTCCTTTCATTAAATTTAAAGCTATTGATAGTTCTGCTAAAGCTCCTCCTAAAACGGTTAAGCCTTTTCCGATAGATTCCCATTGCATAGAACCAAAATTAGACAAGGCATCTGCTAAAACTTTCAAAGCTGCACCAACAACAAGAAGCCCGGTCCCAATAAATATCAGTCCTTTTGGCATAAGATTTACAGAAGCCGCAACTTCTGCTAAAGCTCCTCCCATTGCAGTAAGTCCTCTGCCTATAGACTCCCAATTCATAGAACCAAAATCAGATACAGCAGAAGCAAATATCTTCATAGAAGTTCCGATAAGCACCAATGCTACACCTGTTGATACAACATGTTTCGCTTTTCCTGTAAGATTTGTAAATACAGCAATTTCTGCCAATAATGCACCAATACTACCAAGACCTTTTTCAATCTGTTTCACACTTAATTGCCCAAAATCTTTGCAAGAAGATGCTAATACTTTCATAGCAGCTGCTAATATTACAATGCCAGTTGCTGTTGTGGTAGTCTTTAAACTAAACTTTGCTAAGTTTAAAAAAGCAGCAATTTCTGCCATTAATACACCAACTGCAATCAATCCTTTAGCAATTTGCTTCCAACTTAGTTCAGATAAGTCTTTACATACTGATGCTAATATTTTAATAGCTGCTGCAAATATAACAAGTCCTGTAGCGCCTTTAATGATTTTCTTTTTTTGCGTCGATATAACTTTTGCAAATATTGTAACCGTAGCCGTCAAACCAGTTATTCCAATTAGTCCTTTAGCTATTCCCTTCCAATCTAGCTCAGCAAGATTTTTCAAAGATCCTGCCAGTATTTTTATGGATATAGACATAGCAATCATCATTGTGGAAGTCTTAAACACACTCTTTGGTGAACTACTGATTCTTCCTAAAATGGCCATTGCCCCCATCAAATTTACAAAGAGCATAGTCATGCCGCCAATAGACGCTGATAATCTATCGCTATCAATTAATGACAAAGCTACAATAGATGCTGATAATATGCCTATTGCAATAGCGATTCTCATAAGAGTTCCGGCTTTTAACTGTGTTTGATAAGCTTCAAAACATCCTCTAACTTCATCGAGAATCGAAGTTACGCCTTCCAAAATTCCATTAAGTCCTTCTAACGGCTTAGTAACATTCTTTAAGAATTTAGCTATTGTAACAAATATACCGCCAACAGCAACACTATTAAAAAAGTCGATCAAACTATTAAAATTGACATTTGCTATTTTATCAGTAATAGATTTCATGGCAGTTCCTAATGTCTGAAGAATTCCTCCAGAAAGCATTTTAACGCCATTCCATATAGCAGACATTAGTTTTGGAAAGTCGCTTTTCTTTAAAGCATCGCCCATCATTTTTGCGGCGACGATAACAGAACTTTTCATACTGTCTGAACTGTCTTTAACTTCTTGCATTCTGGTGCTAATTCTTAACAATATAGCCTGAAATGTATCAAGAGGATTAAAATTGAATTTCTCACTAACAAAATTTCTAAACTGATTTAAGCCAGAAATAATGGTTGATAAAACTTGTACTATAACTGTTACTGAATTCTGTATGAATGTAGTGCCTTTACGAACAACTTTATTGAAAATGTCAGTTTTTCGAATAGTTTCATCAAGACTTACTAAATAACTGCCAATGCCTGATGTGATTTCAAGAAATGCATGCCCAGCTGGCAATAGTGCTTTAGATAGATCGAAAAATCCATTTGCTCCGGCTGACAGAGCTTGTTTTAATATATCCAAAACTGCAAACATGCCCTTGAATGACGATTTTAATTGATCACTTGTCTGTTTTCCGATTTTAAGATATGCTGTTAAGTCTCGTAATTTTTTTGTTATTTCATAGAGTCGCTCACCAGTCATAGGCGGAAATATTTCATTAAATGCTTCATCGATTGGTTTGAGAATACTCAATAATCCCTCGAAAGTATTTTTAAGGGATTCTATCAATAGTGTACGTCCTCCAAGGTCTTTCCAATTCTGAAGCATCGCATTTCTAGCATTGGCCGATTTGTTGATCATATTACTAAATACATCACTGATTTCGGTCAATAAAGTTTTAGCTTCTTCGAAATCGCCGACTATAATTTCCCAACTTTGTGTCCATCCAGACTGAGCGGCTTCCTTTAAAGTATCTAATAACTGTGAAAAAGTTTTGACTTTTGTAGCGGCATCTTCTGCTGTGTCTGACATTTTGATTAATTCTTTAATCTCTTCTTCTGTCATATCACTTTTTGCAGCAATAGATTTAGCCAATTTGTCATAATTAACAGCAGAGCCATCGGCGGCTTCAGCTTCTTCTCGCATCTTCTGAATTTCTTCAGCTGTTAATTTAGAGTGTTCAGCTATATATTCATTAACACCACTCTTAGTGAATTTGCTCAGAGTTTCTGTCAGAATTTCAGATGTCAGCCAACCTTTTTGTAAAGTTTCACGGAATGATCCTTCGTCAGCAATCATTTCATCAATAGCAATACCATGAATACGAGCAGTTTCCTTTAATGCATCCTGAAAAACCTGACCTCCCATACCAGCATTTACTACTGAGTTCCAGTCCTGAAGTTTTACAGTTCCAGCAGCTAATGCCTGAGATAACTGATACATGGCTGTTGATGCCTGTTGAGCATTGGACCCTGATACAGCAGCCAAGTTAGCGATACCCTGAATAGCTTTTACGGATGTGTCCAAGTCAACACCGGCCGCTGTGAATGTACCAATATTTCGGGTCATTTCTGTAAAATTGTAAATAGTTAAATCAGCGTAGTGATTTAATTCATCCAATGCCGCATTTACTTGATCAAGGGTTGTGCCTTTAGATTGCGTATTTGCTAAAATTGTTTGAACTGAATTGATCTGCGTTTCGTATTCTTGAAAACCAGACATAATTGGTTCTAGCGTGAATGCATTCACAAGATTTTTGCCAACTGATATTGCTGTATTTGCTATATTCGACAAAACTGATACAGCAACTATTTCCATCGCTGAAAATTTCACTTTAATAGCATCAACTGCCCCACCAAATCCTGACAAATCAACTTTATTAGCGGCTTTGCTTATATTGTCAAACCCTTTAGTGGCGCCATCGAGTTTGAGACTACTTTTTAGTTTCTCAAGCAAGCTGACAGTGCTTTTGGTCTTTTCTTCGAAGTCTTTGTTATCAAACCGCATCTCAACAACTTTTTCATCAATTGTTGTACTCAAACTCTAGTCACCTCTCTCCAAATTTCATTTGCCATTTTGTCAAAAATAGGACGGATTGCAGGGTTAATATAGTCTCTTCCCTGAACCCATCCTCCGGTTCCTGTTCCATGACCGTATTGAATAATGATAGCGATTGGAACACCTTTATTAACATTTGAATTGTAAAAAGCAACTTTCGCCGATCCATTGCTTTTTTCGATTTTGTAATACCATGAATTGGCTGTAACACCAGAATCAACAGGAGTTGCTGACGAAAGGGCTTTAACCCCCTCGCGCCCGTATTTATCAAGAATTCCCATTTTGATTGGATCGCGAATTCTATCTAAGTATTTGAGCGTCTTTGAGAAATCGCCCTTTTGTCTAAAACTAATCATGATTACCTCTTTCTATGCTTTGCTCTATATCTAGCATTCACTGATTGATGGTGCTGTGCTAATTGCTGTGCTGTCATCTTCTTAGCCGGGGTGTTCTTTCGTTTACATACCTCGATCAATGTGATTAAACGGTTTAGATGCCATTTCTGAAATTCAACAGGAATCTGCAAAGCAATCATGTAATAGTAGATCAACTCATTTGTCATTATTTCATGGTGAGGAGATGCACCTTCTTTTTCTTCCGTTTTAGTGAATTGAGTGGCGGTCATAGGATCATTGATATAAGCATCAACCTCTTCGATTTCCTTACTGCCAATATTCAAATAAACAGAATCTGGAACATTCTGTGTAAGAGTCATGCATTTAATGTAATAGACACTTTCTTCGAATGTTTTTCCAGATTGTCCTAAAAACGGTTTGTGATAATGCTGTTCCCATTTTGCTAATGAAACAAGAGAATGTTCAATTTTTATTCGAGCCCCTTTTCTCGACACAAACTCTTCTTTTTCTTCGTCCCATAAATCGTTATAGTCAGGAATCGTTAAAGTATACAAATAACATCACCTAGCCCGTAATGCCAAATTTATTAATGTCTTCTTTTGAAACTCTTTCAGAAAGGGTTGAAGGTACTACCTTGTTAATAAAGTCGATTGCTTTATCAGAATCGCTAGCTAATTCCATGTAAATTAAGGAATAAACTGGAGATGATTCAAATTCTTTAGTAATTTCTTCTGATTTTCTAAAATATCTGCCATCATCTGATTTAATACCATATGACTTAAGCACAATTGTCTTAAACCATTTGGCAATTGTAGGAATATCTTTCGCATTAACGATTTTTTCAATCATTTCTGTAAGACTTCCAGCTGTAGTCATTTCCATGTCGAGAAGTTCTGCCTCTGACAGATTGAAATAAAAGTCTTCTGTTCTTTCAACATCATTGTAATCTTTGTAAGTTTTTGTAATCTTTAACATTTTAATCTCCTTTACTAAAAAGCACGGCCAGCCAAACTGAATACCGTGCTACTACTATATTAAATTATTCCATTTTGAATTTTTTAAGCCGCTGTAGCCATCTGAACGATTTCGTCAGGAAGAAGTAACTTCGGTGCCGCTGTAGCACTACCGAATAAAGCCTCTTCGATTTTCTGCAGTTTGTCTGTTTCAATCTTCGTGCTATCAATTTCGATATGTGAAGTAGCTTTATGCCCTGTCACATTGATTGGTGTTGTCGTGGCTTCCCAAGAAAGTGTAATAGCTTCTGGACTGTCGTTAATTGCGGAATAACCTTTTTCAGATGGAGAAGCCTGCGCGCCATAAATAATATGAAGCTTGTACCCGTAATCTGTACCCTTTACATCGTTACCGAGTTTTGTCTTATAAGCTAAACCAAATGGTTTACGAGACTGCTGTCTAACTGATACGCCCTTAGCAAGTGATGCCATGCCATCGCAAACATCGAATTCTTCAGGTGATCCATAAGCTTCAATTGTGAAGCCATATTCTTCCGCTGAAATTAAAGTTAAATACTTAATGTCATCTGCATACAGAGATGTTGTTTCTGCTCCAGACGGTGACTCTGTGATACCAGTTACACCATTCCAAGCGACACCTTCTCCATATGCGCCAGTATCGTCCATAACATACAGAGCGACATTTTCCACACCGGTTTCATAAGTTCTCTTACCGGTTTCATCCCATACAAGTGCTTTGCCAGCCATTGTCTAATCCTCCTAATAAAAAATAATAAAAATGTCATGATTAAGATTATCTGTAACGAAAAATTGTACATATCGTGATGTAGGAATGCGAGAAACACGTTTAACAATTTCGCTATCAGGGTTCTTGTCCATGACTGTTACTTTATAAGATGTGGCCTGCGTGTATACGAGATTATCAGCAAATGTGTTCTGAATGTCTTCTCGTTCAAATACAATCGCAGGGTATTTCATGCGAATATTTGGTGGCGGCTGATAATAGACTTCTTTGCTGCCGAGAATTTCTTCCAAGATTTTCTTCAAGCCTCTCCAATCACCATTACTCATTGTAGATTCCTCCTGTCGTTAAAATTAATCTCGGATATTCTACTCGAATATTAGTGATTTTCCATTTGCAGCCCATAAATGTCAAATATCGCATAGCATGAAAATTCTGGAAGGCATACGGATCAGCAACAATAGACACCTCGTTCGAAATTGTGATGTTATCGTGCATTAAACCGCTGGCTTCCAGACGTCTAGCATTCTGGATAATGTCTCCGTAGTATGGCTTAGTTACCATTTCCTCTTTGACAATTCCAGATTCATTTTCAGTGCATTCTGCATATCCAACGTATCCGTAATACCTAGCCATTTTGATTTTTCTCCTTAAGCAGTCTTTACTGTAAAATCTTTAATGACATCTGTGACAGCGGTTGGTGAAGCCTTAGGGACAACACATGTAAAGACTTTATTTGCATAAGCAACCGGTCTACAGAACTTCTTGTCAGTTGTCTGGATAATCACTTTTCCAGCAAGGAAAAATCTTTCAATCACTTTAAGCTGCTCCTCGGTAACCGTTTCTTTACCGGCTTCGTCAACTGTTAATTTACTGCTAGCATCTGCATATAAATACATAGCTTCAACGTACTTTAAGTCGGCGTCATGAAATTTAATATTTTTCATCGTCTATAATCCTCCTTCGACTAGGCTGCCTTAGTTTCAAAGATAAGTGCTGAATAAGGTTTGATCAGTGCACCAGAACATCTTGTTTCCATCAGATATTTCTGCTGGTTGTAGTCAATGTCAAAGTCATCAAACATAGATACAGCACCGCCCTTGTCTGCGCCCACGTTGTAGTCTGCTGGGTTAACCATAATACCGAGCAGATCGTATTTGTCGCTGCCAACGTCTCTCTGAAGACCTTCCATAATCTCAACAGGAACGATTTCTCTTACACGAAGAGTTGTCGCCAGATCAGAAATGCTGTTGTAAATACGTCTGCCAGTTGTGTCTTCAATCAGAAGCATGTCTGCAATCATATCTTCTGTTGTAAACAGGATAGGATTACCAGAACCTTTGTAATTCTTTCTATTCTTGATCGCAGACTTAATGAATGTCTTAGCTTTCTCTTCATCAGTAGCGCCAGCAGTAGGTGCGACTTTAACTTTAACTGAAAACAGGTCTTCATCTGTCCAGATTGGACGAATGTTCTGTTCATTAATCTTGTCATCAGAAGAAGCAAGACGACCATCACCAACAAGAATCGCTCTTGCGATTTCCTCATCCAGCATCATACGCATTTCTGTCTTTAACCAAGCGATTACATCGAAATCTGTGATGTCGATAACATCGTCACGATCCATCTTCTGTTTCTTGTAAATTGTTGTCGGTGTTGTAGTTCTCTTAAGCAGGCTGAACACTTCTTCTTTCTTGTATTTGCCTTTAATGTAGCCCTTTGCTCTAGCTTCATCTTCTGTAATGTTTGCAAACATAGACTTAATTCTGCTAAAAGGTGTCTTGTGGACGCCGTTCATCAGTTTTGCGCACCACTCAGTCTCTCGCTTAATGAAATCCGGTGGATTGTTAAGTGTTTTTGCTTCTGGGAACAGCCAGTCGATATCAGCAATACCATATTCATCAGCATGCGCTAAGAAACTTTCTTTCATAGAACCATAGCGCTTGCCATCATTGATAATTGTCATCATAGCATCGTGACTAAGTACATTTGTTTCCTGTTCCTGGTCATTGTCGAAAATGTTATGTTTCATTTCTGGATTATCCTCCTCATCATCATTGCCTGCGTCGCCTTCCAGTGCCATGCCAACCATATAAGCGACGACGTCTTTCTGTTCTTCAGTCATGGAATCGTAAATATCTTTTACTGATTTGTTTTCGTTATCTGCCACTTTTGGTTCCTCCTTTTTAGGCTCATCATCGGAATGACTTAATTCCGTATCGATACTTTCGCCGGTATAAATAATTGCAGAATCATCTGAACCGTCAGCGTGCTGCATGATTGCATCAATTCTTGCTCCTGGATTCGCTCCGGCTAATACAAGACTTACTTCACGAATAACACCGTGTGTAACATTTTTGCCTTGCTGTTTTAACTGATTTGCAAAAATAGAAAGAGCCGAGATGTCTCCATTCTCGACTAATCGTTTTGCGTTCTGTCCTGACTCTGTATCATTAAATTTGCAGTATGCTCTAACACCTTCTGGACGGTTCTGAAGCAGTGCATGACCAAGTACATTCATTGGATCATTGTGCTGATGGTTCCAAACTAAAGGAACTGTCTGACCGTCATTGTCTTTAAAAGCATCTTTCATTATGATACGTTCGTCTGAACATCTGAGATTATTCTTAGTGGCCCAGCCACCGAAATCCCACTTTGCCATTTTGAATTATTCCTCCTCGTAGTTTTTATCGTCATATGATTCATAGCTTCCATTCTTAGCAGCTATGTCAGCATTTGACTGACTCAGATTCTTGTTTCGAAGTTCATCTGCTTTAGGATCTTTAGATGGCTTCATACCAACTATCTGACGAATTTCGTTGGATGTCATAATTTCGTTTCGAGTAAGTTTATCAGCAATTTCAGCAATGTTATTAACTGGAACTAAACGGAATGGATCTCTGAAAAATTCAATAGACTGGCTCTGTGTTCGAGCAGTCTTCGTCAGAAATTTTCGTTTAAATTCATCAACAATTGCCGATAAAATTGGTTCGATAGTTCGGTTATTATAATTCAGCATAGTTTGTTCATCTGCTGTGCCGTTCATGACTTCTGCTGTTAATCCTAACTGGCTGTAAAGCATACTCGTTAAATACTCAACATGTTTCATGAGATTGTTTTCAACAGAACGATTTAACTGTGTAATTTTTTCCGTGCTATCGATATATGCAATTCCGTATTTGGAAGTTGCTAACTGCATTTCAATGTCCTTCTTACGGGCCTCTGCCTGAGCCTTTCGAGTCTCAGTTTTAATGGTGTAAGGTAACTGAATAATCAAATCCATCTTACCCGAAGCAGTACTCTCATCGGTTATATCCAGCAATGCTAATTTTCGAATTAAACGTTGCATGGTTGAATTGTATTCATTCATAACCGAATACATCGGATTTTCAATAATTGCGGTTGTTCTCTTTTCAACAACAATTTCCTCTTTTCGACCTGTACGCTCGTTATACACTTGAACACGTACATGCTTTGGATACCATTCGAGAATTTTTCCTGTTCGAAGACTAAGAATATCGTAAGAATCTGTATTTCTTGGGTCGATGCTTGTATCAACAGGAATTACTGCTACACAACCTTCATCCAGCATTGACGTTACGACGTCCTGAAAGAATGCTCGACTCGTTTGGTCGAGGTTTGCTTCCAATGTTAAACAGTTATTTAATCCACTATTAACGTCTTCTGTATAGCATTGATTTTCGTCTAATCGTACATGTTTGATGTCAATAGAAGATGCGTCAATTGAAATACGATTAATGATCGAATTGATAATCGAACGTTCGCTGCCTCTTATCAGTCTTGGACGATCTGGTCGAATAGAAGAACTTTCTCCATAACTAAAATAAGACCCGTTTGACGGATCTTTGTTTCTAAAAGCATTCCAAGCATTTTGGAATCTATCTAATAATGCCATTTTGAATTCTCCTAACTAGCTAGCAAAATGTTTGCTTCATTAATCTAAAGCATTTTAGTTATAAATTTATGGCCGGCACTAGTGATAGCTTTCTTGTGCGCAGCATTGCGTTCTGTTTTATATAATTTCTTATAGTCTTCTTCTCGCAGATGTTCACCCCATGTTTTTGTTACTTTAGACATACCGCGCACATTATAATTCTTAGTGCTATTCTTTGAAACATGGTACACATCACCGTCAACAGTTTTAACTTCATATGGTGATGTATTAGAATATCTTTTTATTCCAGCCTTGGTTAATGTTCCATCACGGTTCTGATATCGACGAACACCCCATCGCATTCTAGTAACGCCATAATGCTGAAGACTCGGTTCTCCAGTCATTCGAATAGAATAAAATTCATTCATATCATTCAAAAGCCTCCCTATTTAATTTCCAAGCAACAAAAGCATCCATCATAGCAGCAACTGCATCAATTTTTGCTTCTCTTCGCTTTTTCAAAAGTTTACGATTACCATTAGTATCTTCTGCAACAATGCAGTTCCCCATTGCGAATTTCATTAACTCTTCATCGAATCGAAGTAAACGATTTTCCGCTAATTTCTTCAATTCTCCCAACGGCACCGATTCTGTTCTTGAACCCTGAATAACTTTAACAACGCCAAATGAACCGTTTTCTTTCGACCATCTTTCGACAAAATCTACGGCATTATATGGGTCATAACCGAAACATACTACCTCATAATTACTATTTACAATAAAATTATCTAGGTCTTCATAGACGTCCATCATATCCAGAACAGTGCCTTGCATAACTATCAAGCTTCCCTCATTAATAAATTGCTCGTACTTGTCTCTCATAGCCAAAGGTAATTTGTTTAAGGTATCTTCTGTGATATAATCTCTGGTCTTAACACCGAAACTACCATCTGATAGCGGAAACAAAAATGTAAAAGCACAGAAATCATCGCCTTGAGATAAGTCGGCGCCCATTGCACATGGCATATTCCAATAATATTTTTTTCGATGGCATAACGTTTCCTCATAAGTGAAGAAATATGTGTAGCCTTCCATTGGAAGCCCAAAACGCTTTGCCAAAATATCATTACGAGTTGCAGGAGCTTGTTCGGCTCTTTCAACGTCTCTCTGATAAGTTTCATAAGTAACGGTTCTATCAAGATTTGGATTGGCTTTTAACCACATTTCGGGGTTGCCAACTTCTTGGATCGAATCTAGCTTATACCACCAGATTGATACATGTGGGTTATAATACTCGCCTTTAAGAATCTTCATTAATTCCATTTTGACGGTGTCTCCAGGCCCATTACGAACTGTACCCTCAGAACTTGTTGCAACGATCAAATAGTCATCAACTTTGGAAGCCCCCTGTTCAATAGCTCCGATCGGGTCTTCTCTTAAGTCCCCAGACAGCCATTCGTCGACAGTTGCATACTTACATCTTAATCCTTGCAATTTATCAATTGACATTGGACGAATCTCAATCAACGAATTTGTTAAGAAATTCTGGATGCCTTTCTTAGTTGATGCTAATTTCATTCGATTCGCTCGTGAACCTGTTGTGTTCTGTAAAGATCCTTCAGTTAAAAACTGAAAGAGTGGTCCTCTAGCTCTAGTAATAGCAGTAGTTATCAATGACATAACTTCTTCAGATTGTTTCATTGTCGGCGCTGTTGTGATACCATGTGTTGTGGATGTGTCACAATTCTGGCCGTATGACTGAATGCAAGAATCATAGACAGACTTAGCTCCGCCTCGCCCTACAATCAGATATTGTTTGTTGGTCAAACGCTTACGAATTCGCTTACGCTCGTAGTGTCCGCCATGTCCGTCTTCGTTAGGAACATAAACACTTCTGTCTTCGAAGTAAAACCATGACAAGGCATCTTCTGCCCATAACTTAAAAGAATCCAACAAATGCATGTCAGATCCATCAGTCAAAGTCAACTCATCCTCACAGTAACGAATAAAACCATTAATAGCTTTATCGTCGTAGTAATAATGGGGATTAGCGATTTTTTCATCTATTCGGTTCATCTGCATCGAGATTTGCTGGCAGACCGGAATTATACCACTCATTACGGCATCTCTAAATTTGCCGTAATAATATGGAACGGCAGTGTTTGATAATGCCATAATTTATCAACTCCTATTACTTTTTATTTTTGATTGTTGAATCAATTGATGATTTTATGGTTTGTGTAATAGCTTGACCGATAGCATTTTCTAAAGATTTAGATAATACTTTTTTCGATTTATTAATAAAAGCATCTCCTCTTGCCTGGACAGCGGTTTCCGAAACTAGCTGCTTGTACTGTTTTTCCATCTGTAATCTATTGACAGCCTTACGAAGTTCATCATCGCTCATTTCAGAAACAGTTTTTCTTCTTTGTTTAGAACTCGAAGAAGACGTTTTGTGTAAAGATTTGCCAGTTAATGCTGTATACTGTGTCTCAAGCTTCGCTACACGTTTTTTTCCAGCCTTGGTTAATGTTCCATCACGGTTCTGATATCGACGAATTCCCCATCGCATTCCAGTAACACCATAATGGTAAAGTTCATTTTGATTCATTCAGTTCACCTCCTAGTCGCAATCGCAATTAATATTGAGACGCCATTCTAATTCAGCAATAATCTGTTTTTCAGATTCCATAACTGTCGAATTAGTAGGCGGATCAAACAATAAGCGAACCCGATGATGAACATATGATTTAACAGCTTCAATATTTCGCATTGACGTAAAATCTGACCAAGTTGCTGAACTGTCTGAAATTGTGAATCCTTCTTCTGGTCCAACACCAATCTGAGCAAGAATCATAAAAACTGAATTAATGTCCATAATCAAATCTTTATCAAACTGCGTGATCTCAGGATCAATGCCAAGCAATTTTTTAATCGATAACAAAATACTTTCCATAATTTATCGTCTCCATGGGCAAGTGTCATTCTTTGTCCGTTCCATCGGTTCCAATAAAAGTAAATTCTTGTCGCCATAAGTAATCGCTTCGTGTGTCATATGGGATACACAAATCAAATAATCTGGATTTAGCAGGAATTCACTTCTGTTGCGAATATCATCAACCGTGATTGGATTCATATGATGAATATATACTTTGCCATGGATGTCATATCCAGAAAGTCCTAAATCGCAACCATTATCTCGAACAATTACCAAGTTTCTAATTTTTCTCCACTCCGAAGAACGATAGAAGACTTGGTTTAAATATCTATAGTATCCAAATGTTTCTTCTCCAACTTTTCCGTTTAATCTTAAGTATTCAAACCGATCTAAAAAAGTTGGAAGTGTGATAAGTTCCGAATATGTTCTAATCGCCATTTGTGTGCCCCGTATAGACAGACATAGCGTCCATCGCTTTCTGATAAAGTTCTTCGACACGCTTTGCTGACTGAAGATTTTCGGTCTTAGCTTCGATTAATTTCTTTTGTTCCTCACGAATCTCATTTTCAATTCGTTCTTTCTTTGTTGCTAATTTTAAATAGTGCACAATAACCTGAGAGGATGCTGTTCCTTCTAGCAATTGCTTCTCAGCACAGTCGACTGCTAATGAAATCATCTGCTGTTCTCTTGCATCAGGATTTAAAGCAGGTCTTATCTCTCGGATTGTCTCGTTTTGAGTAGACTTAGGTCGCCTTCCCATGCACCCTCACCCCCTTTTAATTAAAATTATCTACAGTTTCTAAGATGTTTTTAAGAGTCCTATGGAACTGAATCAAGCACTAGCACTCCGTCAGAAA
>ERZ773200.744-NODE-744-length-31608-cov-8.206288_pt1 | contig 31608 bp, 27 predicted proteins | sample MGYA00581008_ERZ773200 | MGnify/ENA primary metagenome ERZ773200 (study PRJEB29015, sample SAMEA2737770) | human gut metagenome | biome: human gut; feature: human-associated habitat; material: faeces | place: China | collected 2012 ... | reverse complement strand
GCTGAACAACTAAATTCCGCCGGCCCCGGGAGAGCGGGGACACCGGCTTAGGTTTATCGCGAGTTCCGCACGAACAGGAGGCCACTTAATGTGGCCTCCGTCGTGAGCAGGACTGTAGAGCAGGAAACTTCATCAGTGCCCGCCCCACGGGAAACCGGCGGGATAGACCGGTTTGGATGGGGCTTTGATGCATGGGTGGTCTGTTGGTGGGCAAATGGGTATCATACTGTGGTTATTGCATCGACTCTGCGATGCATGTTTGTATGTTCCCGGCGGTCGGTTTGCCAGAAGCGCCCCGTCGGTTGTTCCAGACCCGTTTCGAAGAAAGGAAACCACACTAACCTATGGCAGCTAAAAAATCATCTCCCTTGAAGATCATCCCGCTTGGCGGCCTTGACGGCATCGGCAAGAACATGACGGTCTTCGAGTGCGGCGACGACATGGTGCTCGTCGACGCTGGCCTCATGTTCCCGGATGACTCCCAGCCCGGTATCGACCTGGTGCTTCCCGACTACACCTATGTTCTTGAGAACGAGGAGAAGCTCCGCGGCATTATCGTCACCCACGGCCACGAGGACCACACCGGTTCGCTTCCGTATCTGCTGCAGGACCTCAACAATAAGGTGCCCATCTTCTCGAGCAAGCTGACGCTCGGCTTTATCGAGGGCAAGCTCTCCGAGTTCCGCATCCGCGCGCCTAAGTTCCGCGAGGTCAAGGGCGGCAGCCATGTCAACCTCGGCGGCATCTCGCTCGACTTCTTCTCGATGACGCACTCCATCCCGGGCGCTCTGGGCGTGTTCATCCGCACCAATCAAGGCACCGTTATGCACACCGGCGACTTTAAGCTCGACCAGACGCCCATCGATGGCGTCACGCCCGACTATGCCGCTATCAGCCGCTTTGCCAAGCAGGGCATCGACCTGCTGCTTTCCGACTCCACCAATGCCACGGTTCCCGGCTTTACCAAGTCCGAGGCCGAGGTTGGTCCCAACCTGCTGCACGCCATCAAGAACGCCCCGGGTCGCGTGTTCGTCGCATCGTTCTCGAGCCACATCCATCGTTTGCAGCAGATCTGCGATGCCGCCCGCAAGTGCGGCCGTAAGGTCGTTGTGACCGGTCGCTCCATGCTCACGAACACCCGCGTGGCGCGCGAGCTCGGTTATCTCAACATCGATGATGCCGATATCATCGATGCCTTCGATATTGATAACCTGCCTGACGACAAGATCGTCGTCATGTGCACTGGTTCGCAGGGCGAGCCGCTGTCGGCCCTGTCCCGCATGGCCAATGGCGAGCACAAGACGCTCTCCATCCACGAGGGCGATACCGTTATCCTCTCGGCAACTCCCGTTCCTGGCAACGAGAAGGCCGTCCAGCAGGTCGTCAACAGCCTGGCCAAGCTCGGCTGCGACGTGTGGGATAAGAACCGCGCTCTCGTCCACGTCTCGGGTCACGGTAGCCAGGAGGAGCTCAAGCTCCTGATGGCCATGGCCAAGCCCACGTATTTTATGCCGGTTCACGGTGAGGCCGTGCATCTGCGCGCCCATGCCCAGCTGGCGCGCAAGATGGGCATCAAGGACGATCATATCTTTATCCTCGATAACGGCGACACGCTCGAGATGCGCGGTGGTATCGTCAAGCGCGGTACGCCCGTCGAGTCCGGTGTCGTTTACGTCGACGGCCTGCGTATCGGCGATACCGACCCCATCGTCCTGCGCGATCGCCAGAAGCTCGCCAACGACGGTATGGTCACGGCCGTTGCCATCGTCTCCCTCAAACACAAGAAGATCGAGGCCATCGAGTTCTCGGGCCGCGGCGTCTCGTTTGCCATCGACGACCAGTTCTCCGAGGATGCCTCCGCGTCCATTATGAAGACGATCGAGAAGGGTAAGTTTAGCTTTACCAGCAGCGGTTCCGATGCCATTCGCAAGGCCGTGCGCGATTCGCTCTCTAACTTTATCTGGAGCCGTACGCGCACCCGTCCGATGATCATCCCGGTCGTCATGGAGGTTTAGTTTGGCGCGCGGATCTGCACAAAACGCCAAAGTCAATAAGGCCAACAACCAACCGGCATCTGCTAAGGGTGCCGGTTCCCATCTGCGTGCCAATAAGGGCCACGAGTCCGAGTTTGATGAGTTTGAGCCCTTGGTCGAGCCTTCGGCCAATCGCGATATCGCCGGTGTGGTCATCGCCGTTTTGGCGATCGCGTCCTTCATTGCCGTGATCTCTCCGGCAACAGCGCCCGTGACGGCTGCGGTTGCCGGTTTCTACCACCTGGGCTTTGGTCTGGGCGCCTACGTGCTGCCGATCGTCATCTTGCTGTTTGCCGCCACGCTCTTTTTGGGTGAGGACTCGCCGCTCAACGTGCGCTCTTTTGCGGGCGGCGCCTTGGTCTTTATCGCCGTCGTCTCCATTCTTTCGCTGATGGTGCCGGGCACGAGCGATTCGTGCGACCTTATGTTTACGCCGCAGAACCTTTCCGTGTCGGGCGGCTACATTGGCGCCTTTATCGCAAGTGCCTTGCAAAACGCCCTGGGTAAACCTATCGCCATGGTTGTCTTGCTGGGGCTTGTCGTCGTTGGTTTGGTCATTATCGGCTTTTCGGTGGGTGGCGTTTTGCGCTCCGCACGCGATCGCGCTGCCGATTTTGCCGAGCGTCGACGTGCCGATGTCAATGCGAGCCCGTGGGGCGATGAAGAGGCCCTGTCGGTTCCCGGCGTCGCCCGTCCGCACCTTAGCATTCTGCGCCAGAAGGGGACTGACGCCGCGGTGACCACGGTCATGGGTGGCGATGTCGACCCGGTTTTGGATGACGACGAGGACGAGGATCCGTTTGTTGACGTGTCCGATGCCGTGGATGCCGAGCGGGCCAAGACCACGCTGCCGCCGCGTCGCCATGTCAAGAAGGGCAAGGCTGCGCCTAAGCTCAATACGAGTGAGCCCGACCCATCTTGGTCCGATAGCGAGATTGAGCTTACCGAGGGCGATGACGAGGACGACGAGGCTCCGATTGAGACCGCAAAGACAACTTTGCTGCCGCGTCGCCATGCAAAGCGCGGCCAGGTAACCGGCCAGCTTTCGATGGAAGACGACCCCGATAAGATTGACGAGTCCGAGCCGCCGTTTGCCGTGAATCCCGTCTCGGCCGCACCTCAGATTCCCGACTTCCTGAAGCATCCCAAGGTTGCCGATGCGCCTGCCACGAGTGCTATCGAATCGGCTGCGCCTCGTGATGGGGGAGTGGACGACGGCGCCGCAGATAACGAGGGCGAAGAAGAGGACGGCCTCAAGCTTCCGCCGCTCGAAATCCTGCATGCCAACCCGCAGTCGGCTTCCGCTGCGTCTTCGGACAAGGAGCTGGAGCAGACCGCTGAGTCACTGCAATCCACCTTGCTTGAGTTTGGCCGCAGTGCCCGCGTGGTCGGCTGGATCGCCGGCCCCACGGTGACGACCTTTAAGCTGCAGCCCGGTGAGGGCGAGCGTGTGAGCAAAATCTCGAGCCTCGAGGACGATATCGCGCTTTCGCTCGCTGCCCAGTCGGTGCGTATCTTTGCCCCGATCCCCGGCACCTCGCTCGTGGGCATCGAGATTCCCAACCGCAAGCGCCAGAACGTCAATCTGGGCGACGTGCTGCCCTATGTGAAGGGCGGTCCGCTCGAGCTCGCCATCGGCCGCGACGCCGAGGGCACGCCGGTTGTCGCCGACCTCGCCAAGATGCCTCACCTGTTGATCGCCGGTACGACCGGTTCTGGTAAGTCGGTGATGATCAATTCCATCATCACGACCTTGCTCATGCGCGCCCTTCCCGAGGACGTTCGCCTGATCATGGTCGACCCCAAGCGTGTCGAGCTTGCGGGCTATAACGGTCTGCCGCATCTCTATGTGCCCGTGGTGACCGAGCCCAAGCAGGCCGCGAGCGCTCTGCAATGGGCTGTGTCCGAGATGGAGCGTCGCCTGAAGGTCTTCGAGCGTCTCAACGTGCGTAAGATCTCGACCTACAACGAAAAGCAGGCTGCTGGCGAGTTTGAGCATTACGACAATCCGCCGCAAAAGATGCCCTACCTTGTCATTATCATTGACGAGCTCTCTGACCTGATGATGGTCGCCGGTAAGGATGTCGAGGCCTCGATCGTGCGTATTGCACAGCTGGGCCGTGCCGCCGGTATTCACCTTATCGTTGCCACGCAGCGCCCCAGCTCCAACGTGGTGACGGGCCTTATCAAGGCCAACATCACCAACCGCATCGCCTTTAACGTCGCCACGGGCATCGACTCGCGCGTCATCATCGACCAGATGGGTGCCGAGAAGCTCACCGGTTTGGGCGACATGCTGTTCTCCAAGGTCGACTGGGGCAAGCCCCGCCGTATCCAGGGCTGCTTTGTCTCGGACGACGAAATCAACGAGATTGTCGAGTTCGTCAAGTCGCAGAGCGAGCCCGACTACCACGAGGAGATTCTGTCCGCCGTGGCGCCCGCTTCCATGTCCATGGCTGGTGGCGGCGGCATTGTCCGCACCGGAGTCGCCGAGCCGCAAGACGATGATCCGCTCATTTGGGAAGCCGCCCATATTGTGGTGGAATCGCAGCTTGGCTCCACATCTGGCCTGCAACGTCGTCTGAAGGTTGGCTATGCGCGTGCCGGGCGTATTATGGACATGCTGGAAGAAAAGGGTGTCGTCGGCCCGCCCGACGGTTCTAAGCCGCGCGAGGTCCTGTTGGACGAGGAGGGGCTTGCCGCGCTGGAATCTGTCGACGCCGAGATGGCACGTGAAGATCGTGAGTTTGGAGGATTCTGATGGCTGCACGCTTTGGTGACATGCTGCTCGAGCAGCGTCGCCGAATGGGCCTTTCCATTCAGCAGGTCGCCAACACCATCAAAATCAGGCCGCAGATCATCGAGTTTTTCGAGACCGGTAACTTTGCTTCGATGCCGCCGCGCGGCTATGCGCAGGGCATGATTTCGAGCTATGCTCGCTTTTTGGGCCTCAATCCGCGCGAGGTCGTCAATGCCTACTTTGACGAGCTGATGGCATACGAGCGCGAGACGTCGCAGCAGGGCGGTCGTTTTCAGGACGCCGCCGGCTACGTCAATTCGCGTTCCTCAGTCGATAACGGGCGCTTCCTGATGGTTCAGGGCGGTCGTTCGACCCGCTATGGACAGCGTCCTCAGCAGGCCGGTTATATTACCGAGACGGGTTCGGGCGAGGATATTCGCTCGCAGCGTGACCGGTTCCGCAGTACGCCGATGCCCGAGGACCGTGCACTTCCCGCTGCCCGCGGCGTGGCGCGTGACCCTCGTGCCGGCTACGGCGACGGCGGCTATTCCGATCGCGGTCACCGTGGTATCTCCACCGGACGCTCTCGCAGTGGCCATGCGGACGCCGATACCACGCAGGTGACGCCGCGTCTTCGCTCTCAACCACAGCCGTATGGCCAGCGCTCTTCGGCTCCGCGTGCGGGCCAGCGTGGCTATCAAGGCCGCGGTGAACTTGCGCCCCGCTCGGGTCAGCGCAGCCTTCAGGGCCAGGGCGGCTATCGCAGCCGTTCCGATAGCAATCGTGGTCGTATGCCGCAGGGAGGCGGCCGCAGCGGTTCCGGTTGTGGACGTGGCGGATCCCGTACTCCTCAAAACAATGGGCTCGATCCGCGTATCGTCTACGCCGGCATCGGTGCCGTGGCGTTGCTGCTGATCGTGCTCATCGTGGTGCTTCTGCGCGGCTGCGCAACTTCGGCGCCCGAGACCACGCCCGAGACGCCCACTGCCACCAAGACGACGACTAAGAAGTCTTCTAAGAAGACCGAAACGGTCGACGAGGACGAAGACACCGATGAGGCGACGGATGAGTCGACCGATTCGGACGCCACCAAGACGACGGCTAAAAAGGAAGAGAACGAGGTAACGAAGGTCAAGGTCTCCGTTGCCAAGGGAAAGACCGCCTGGATTGAGGTCAAGGTCGACGGCAAGTCGGTCTATGGCGCCCAGGCGACTGGCCCCTTTGAGCAGGAGTACACGCCCGAGTCCTCGATCGAGATCACCACGTCCAAGCCTTCCGATGTCACCGTTACCAAGAACGGCGAAAAGGTCCGTTACGATACCAAGACCTCGGGCGTGGCGCGTGTGACGATCACCGTTCCCAAGAAGGAGACGACTGATTCCGAGAATGGTGAAAGTTCTGATGGTGCCGACACCACCGACGGCACCGATGCCCAGTCCACGGATGGCGCCGATACCGCAACTGACGGCCAGACGCCCACCGATTCTACCGACTATTCGTACGATAGCTACTAAGCCGCTCGTACGCGAAAGGAAACATCATGGCTAAAGATTCCAGCTTCGACGTCGTGTCCGAGGTCAACATGCAAGAGGTCGACAACGCCTTCCAGCAAACCACGCGTGAGATTTCCCAGCGCTATGACCTGAAGGATTCCGGCGCCACGATCGAGCTTTCGAAGGGCGACAAGCTCTTTACGATCAACGCCCCGGCCGACTTTGTCTCCAAGCAGATTATCGACGTGCTGAGCTCCAAGCTCATCAAGCGCGGCATCGACCTCAAGGCTGTCTCGTGGGATGCTCCGCAGGCGGCATCGGGCGGCACCGTGCGCGTGCTCGGCCATATCGTCGAGGGTATCGACCAGGCGACCGCCAAGAAGATCAACAAGGACATCAAGGATCAAAAGCTCAAGGTCAAGGTGACTATCGAGGCCGACAAGCTGCGTGTTTCCTCTGCTTCGAAGGACGCGTTGCAGACCGTGATCCAGTTCCTGCGCGACCAGGACTACGGCCAGCCGCTGCAGTTCACCAACTACCGCTAATTTACTCGAAAGGACCGTTCTCCAACATGGATACTCCGTTGGGTTCCGTACTCTACATCACGCTTGGCTGCGCCAAGAACGAGGTCGATACCGACCGCATGCGTTCGCTGCTGACCGCTGCGGGCTACGAGGAAGCATTCGATCCGCAGGATGCCGATATCGCTATCGTCAACACGTGCTCGTTTCTTGCCTCGGCGACGTCCGAGAGCATCGAGACCACGCTCGAGCTCGCTAACGAGGTGCAGGACGGCGTTCGCGCCTGCCCCATCGTCATGTGCGGTTGCGTGCCGTCTCGTTACGGCAACGACCTGCCCGACGAGCTTCCCGAGGTCGCGGCCTTTGTGAAGGCCGATGAGGAAGATGGAATCGTCTCTGTCATCGACGACGTTCTTGGCGTGGAGCGTGAGATTGCGGCCTATATCCCGCAGGTCAAGCGTACCGTCGAGGGCGCCGTTGCCTACGTCAAGATTTCCGATGGCTGCAATCGTTTTTGCAGCTTCTGCATGATCCCCTACATTCGCGGTCGCTATCATTCGCGCAATGCCGAGAGCATTATCTCCGAGGTGCGCGACCTGGTTGCCGGCGGTGTGCGCGAGATCGTGCTGATCGGCCAGGACACGGGCATTTGGGGCACCGACTTTGCCGACGAGGACGTCGCCGAGGGCGCGCCGCGCAATCTGGCACAGCTGCTGCGTGCCGTCGCCGAGGCTGTGCGCCCGCACAACGTCTGGGTCCGCGTGCTCTATCTGCAGCCCGAGGGCATGACCGACGAGCTTATCGAGACGATTCGCGATACGCCTGAGGTGCTGCCTTATATCGATATCCCCGTGCAGCACTGTGACGCGCGCATCCTCAAGGCCATGCGCCGCTCCGGCTCGCGTCAGGAGCTCGAGGATCTGTTCCGCGACCTTCGCGAGCGCATCCCCGGCATCGTGATTCGCTCTACGGCCATGGTTGGCTTCCCGACCGAGACCGACGACGAGTTCCGCGATCTTATCGACTTTATGGACACCGTCGGCTTTGACTACACGAGCGTTTTTGCCTACTCGCGTGAGGAGGGCAGCCTGGCCGCCAAGATGGACGGACAGGTCGATGAGGAGGTTAAGCTCGAGCGCGCCCAGGAGGCCATGGATCTGGCCGAGTCGCTCGGTTTTGCCGCTACGGCAGCCCATGTGGGCGAGCGCGCCCAGGTGATCGTCGATGGCATCGAGGAGACTGAGGACGGCGCCGAGCTGATCGGTCACGCCTGGTTCCAGGCGCCCGATTCCGATGGCGCGGTGCATCTGGACGCCAGCGAGGCGTCCGTGGGCGATATTCTGACCGTCGAGTTTACCGATAGCTTCTGCTATGAGCTTATCGGTCATGTTGTGGAGTAGGAGAGTGTCGTGGCTAACGAGAGCAATAAGGAACTGACGAGTGTTTGGACGCCCGCCAACATCGTGACGTGCGTTCGCATCGTCTTTATCCCGGTTTTCATGATCGTTTCGGCCCTGTCTCATGCGAGCGTTGCCGGTACGGACTGGAGCACGTTCGACGGACCGCTTGCTGCCGCCGCCTTCATTCTGTATGTGATCCTGTCGTGCACCGATAAGGTCGACGGTTATCTGGCGCGCTCGCGCAATGAGATCACCGATTTCGGTAAGTTCCTGGACCCTATCGCCGACAAGCTGCTGGTGTTCTCGGCCCTGCTGCTGTTCTTGGATTTTGGCGCGGTGACCGTGTGGTCCGTATTCATCATCTTGTTCCGCGAGCTGCTGGTGAGCGCTCTTCGCATGGTCGCGAGTGCGGCCGGCGTGGTCGTTGCCGCCGATAAGCTCGGCAAGTATAAGACGGCGACCACGATGGTCTCCATCTGCGGCTATCTGTGCGTCTTTGCTATGACCGGCCTCCAGTTGGGGCCTGCGGAGCTGTTGCTCGGTGTCTATGGCGTCTCACGCTTCCTGTACGCTGTTGCCGTTGTCCTGACCGTTATCTCGGGCGCCCAGTACTTCTGGAACTGCCGCAAGATCGTCTTTTCGGTCTAGGTCCTGGTAGGTATGACGGACTCTTTTGAGCAGATTTCCGCACATAACGAGGAGCTGGCGCGCGATATTGTCGAGCGCGCGAGTGCCCGTGGGGTGACGGTGTCGACGGCGGAGTCGCTGACGGCGGGCATGATCGCCTCGACGATTGCCGATATCCCGGGTGCCTCGGCGGTGCTGCGCGGCGGTGCGGTGACCTATTGCGATGAGATCAAACATCGCGTTCTGGGTGTTGAGCAGGAGACGCTCGATCGGTTTAGCGCCGTGTCGCACCAGACGGCGCGTGAGATGGCCGCGGGCTCGCTGGACCTCTATCAGAGCGATGTGGCCGTAAGCGCAACGGGCTACGCTGGGCCCGGTGGTGGCACCGAGCAGGACCCCGCCGGTACGTTCTATATTGGCTGGGCGCATCGCGCGGTCGATGGGGAAGTGCCGGTCGTGGACTCTGTGCGTTGCCACTATGAGGGCAACCGTTCGTGTGTTCGTGCCCATGCGGTCACGGAGGCATTGGGACGCATTGTCCGTGTACTCAATTCTATGGAATAGACGTGGTTTAAGGGGCCTTAGGGCCCCTTAATTGTGGAGATAGGGACCATTGACCGGAATTTCGTTTGCGCTGGTACATGGCCTAAATTTGTTCGTGCATCCGTATTTGTGATTGGCGTGGTCAAGCGTTTGGTCGGTGATTGGTTGGCGTTTGGTCGGGTTTTGGAATGTACGGGTGCATATGATGAATCTGAACGGTTGACCACGAACAGCCGTTCGTTTATTATCGTTTCAGGTTGTTAAGAGGAGGGCTATTCATGGCCAAGAATTCAGGTCCCGTACGTACTGTTCATGCACGCACGACGGGTAAAGAGCGCGATGAGATGATCGCCACCACCAAGGCCGAGATCGAGAAGAAGTTCGGCCAGGGCTCTATTATGAGGTACGGCGACGGCGGTCCCGAGCTCGAGGTCGAGGCGATTCCGACGGGCTCTCTGGCGCTCGATGCCGCCTTGGGTATCGGCGGCGTTCCGCGCGGCCGTATCGTTGAGATTTATGGTCCCGAGTCCTCCGGTAAGACGACGCTTTCGCTTGAGATTCTTGCAGAGGCACAGGCCATGGGCGGCGTTGTGGCATTTATCGATGCCGAGCACGCGCTTGATCCTACCTATGCCGCGCGCATCGGTGTTGATATCGATGAGGTCCTAATTTCCCAGCCCGACACGGGCGAGCAGGCGCTCGAGATCGTCGATATGCTTGTGCGCTCCGGCGCCATCGACGCCATCGTCGTCGACTCTGTTGCCGCCTTGACTCCGCGTGCCGAGATCGAGGGCGAGATCGGTGACACGACAGTGGGTCTGCAGGCTCGCTTGATGAGCCAGGCGCTCCGCAAGCTCGCTGGCTCGCTTGCCAAGTCCAACACGACCTGCATCTTCATTAACCAGTTGCGCGAGAAGATCGGCGTCATGTTTGGCAACCCCGAGACCACCACGGGCGGACGCGCGCTCAAGTTCTTCTCTTCCGTGCGAATCGATATTCGCAAAATCGATACCATCAAGCTCAAGGACGAGGTTATCGGCAATCGCGTGCGCGCCAAGGTCGTTAAGAACAAGGTGGCCGCTCCGTTCCGCTCGGCTGAGTTTGACATCATGTACGGCACCGGCATCTCCAAAGAGGGCTCAATTCTGGATATGGCCGTCGAGTGCGGTATTTGCAAAAAGATGGGGTCCTGGTTTGCCTATGGCGAGGATAAGCTTGGCAACGGTCGCGAGGCCGCCAAGACATTCCTGCGCGAGCATCCCGATTGCGCCGACGAGATTGAGCACAAGGTTCGCCTTGCCTGCGGCCTTGAGTATGACGATGATGCCCCCTCCGAGGTTGAGTTGACTGATCAGCCCGCTCCCGAGGAGTTTGACGAGCTGTACGCCATCGATGGCTCCGCAATGCTCGACGATGACGACGAGTAGCGGATGTCGACATGTCGTATACGGTGACCGAGGCTACGGTCGTCTTTCCCGATAAGAAGGCGGCCTCCTCGTTCTCGAGCAGTTATGCGTCTAAAAAGCCCTGTGCGCATATCGATTGCGATCTTGAGGGCGGTTTTGAACGTTCCATTTGGATTCCCGTGCGCGTGGCGCGCCTGTACGTTAAGAACCGCCCCGACCTTCCCTGTGATTGGGATGACTTTCGCGAGGCGGTACAACTTATCGAGCGCAAATGTGCGCTCACCATGGTGACCGAGATGCTTTCGCGCCGCGATCATGCCACGGGCGAGGTGCGCGTTAAGTTGGCGCGCTATGGCTTTCGACAGCCTGCGATCGATTTTGCGGTTGCTCGAGCGACCGAGTATCGTTTTTTGGACGAGAACCGCTTTTGCTCGTACTTTATCGAAGAGCGTAAGCGTCGCGGCTGGGGACAGCGCAAGATCGAGGTTGAGCTCAAGCGTCGTCATGTCGTGCTTGACGATATCCCCGGGTATCCCGAGGCGTATTTTGCCGTGGATGACGACTTGGCTCGTGCATCGGCTTTGCTCGCTAAACGTCGCGTTCCCGAGGCGCGTGCATTCGAAAAGCTCGTCAGATTCTTGATGGGCAAGGGCTTTTCGTATCACATCGCCGCCGATGCCGTTAAAGCATGCCTCGATGCCTCAAGCGAGGAGTACGCCTTGTAAGCGTGCACCCGTTACGCCCCTGCCGTTCACCGCTTGATTGGCGCCGTGCCGGGTGCGTTTATTTGACAGTTGTTGCGGTTCAACGTAGGATAATCACTGTCATTTGCTTTGTGATATGTGCTCATCTGTGATGAGTTTGTTTATATGTTTATTTGTATCCGACCCGCATAAGCTGCGCCCATATTACTCAAATGTCGCGAGCCGTTCGTAAGGACGGTTCGCTTTGCTGTGTAACGAATCCATAAAAAGGAGTGAGCATGCCTATCATTGCAGCGCTCGTTGGCCTCGTTTTGGGTGCCATCGCCGCCATTGCCTACATGCGCACCGCCAAGCAGGGTAGTCTTCACGAGGCCGACGAAAAGATCCAGTCGGCACACGCGCAGGCAGAGTCCCTGATCGGTGATGCAAAGCGTCAGGCCGAGACCCTCAAAAAAGAGGCTCTGCTCGAGGCTAAGGAAGAGATTATCAAGAACAAGCAGGCCGCTGAGGCCGAGGACAAGCAACGTAAGAGCGAGATTCGCACGCTCGAAAATCGCGTGATGCAGCGCGAGGAATCGCTCGATCGTCGCAACGATGCGCTCGATAAGCGCGAGCATCAGCTGTCCAGCCAGGCCGGTCAGGTCGAGAAGCGCTCTCGCGAGCTTGAGGAGCTCTGCGCCAAGCAGACTTCCGAGCTTGAGCGTATTGCCGACCTTACGTGCGAGGATGCTCACAAGGAGCTGCTCGACAAGGTCCGCGGCGAGGTTACCCACGAGGCGGCCACCATCATCCGCGAGTCTGAGCAGCAGGTTCGCGCCGAGTGCCACAAGACCGCTCAGGAGATTCTCTCTCTGGCGATTCAGCGTTGCGCCGCCGACCATACCGCTGAGGTCACCGTCACTTCCGTGCATATTCCCTCTGATGATCTCAAGGGTCGTATCATCGGTCGCGAGGGTCGCAACATCCGCACCTTCGAGCAGGTGTCCGGCGTCAACCTCGTGATTGACGACACCCCCGAGACCGTCGTACTCTCGAGCTTCGATCCGGTCCGTCGTGAGACCGCCCGCGTGGCACTTGAGAACCTCATTGCCGACGGTCGTATTCACCCCGCCCGCATCGAGGAGATGTATCACAAGGCTGCCGATTTGGTTCAGCAGCGTGTGCGCGAGGCCGGCGAGCAGGCCGCCTTCGATACCGGTATCCACGACCTGCATCCCGAGATCGTCAAGACCCTGGGTGCTCTTCGCTACCGCACCTCGTTTGGCCAGAACGTGCTGCAGCACTCGCTTGAGGTCTCCGACCTGTGCGGCGTTATGGCCTCCGAACTTGGCCTGGATGTTGTAACCGCCAAGCGCGCCGGCCTTCTGCACGACCTGGGCAAGGCCATCGACCACGACGTTGAGGGCCCCCATGCTGTCATTGGCGCCGAGCTTGCCCGCCGTTATGGCGAGAAGCCCGTTATCGTCCATGCGATCGAGGCCCATCATGCCGACGTCGATCCCAACACGGTGCTCGACGTTCTGGTCCAGGCTGCCGATGCCGTCTCCGCTTCTCGCCCCGGTGCCCGCCGCGAGTCGGCCGAGAACTACATCAAGCGCCTTGAGAAGCTCGAGGAGATCGCCAACTCTTATGACGGCGTCGAGCGTACCTATGCCATGCAGGCCGGTCGTGAGGTCCATGTCATGGTTCAGCCGGACAAGATCTCCGATGCCCAGTCCACGGTGCTTGCGCACGATATCGCCCATCAGATCGAGGAAGAGATGGAGTATCCCGGTCAGGTGCGCGTTGTCGTGATTCGCGAGAGCCGTGCCGTCGATATCGCTAAATAATATGAGCGACGCGAACGAGCTCATCTCATTTATCGCGTCGATGTCGGGGGAGGGCAACCTTCGCGTCGAGGAAAACCTTGGCGAGGGGTATGTCCGCCTCCGCGTTTCGGAGGCCGAGCGCCGTCAAGCCAAGCATGACATTCAGCATGTAGAGGACATTGTCATCGAGATGCTGCGCAATGCTCGCGATGCCGGAGCCGATAAGGTCTATCTCGCCACGACCAAGGAAGATGGCGTTCGTACGTTCGTCTTTCTGGATAACGGCTCGGGCGTGCCGCAGGATATGCAGGAGCGTATCTTCGATGCCCGCGTTACCTCCAAGCTCGAGAGCATGAAGATGGATCGTTGGGGCGTCCACGGTCGAGGCATGGCATTGTTCTCGATTAAGCAAAACACCGACGAGGCACGCGTTGTCGCGTCGGATGTTGACCTTGGCTCGGTCTTTAAGGTGAGCGTCGCTACTGACCGCCTTGGCGAGCGCGCTGATCAGTCCAGCTGGCCTCAGGCCGTGAAGGACGAGGACGGCCACTATGTCTGCGCCCGCGGCCCTCACAACATCATTCGCGCCGCCTGCGAGTTTGCCCTCGAGGAGCTGCGCGCCTGTGATGTCTATCTGGGGTCTCCGTCCGAGATCGCCGCGACGCTGCATGCTCAGGCCTCCAGCCGTCTCGATGCTTCTCGTCTTTTGTTTATCGATGACGAAGCCGAACTTCCGGTGGTCGATCGTCTGGGTCTTGCATCGGATGCGGAAGACTTTATCCGTATCTGTTCGGGTTTGGGTCTTGAGATGTCCGAGCGTACGGCGCATCGTATTTTGGCGGGCCAGATTAAGCCCGTTCGCGGTGTGACCGCACGCCTGCTACGCGAGCGCGATTCGTCCTCACATGCGTCTGCTCCGGTCGATCTTGCCAAGGATCGTCGCGGGTTGCGTATTGCCAAGGACGACATGGCGCAGTTCTCGCGAGCAGTTGAGCGTGACTTTAACGATCTTGCATCGCGGTACTATCTCAACCTTTGCGGCGACCCCAAGATTCGTGTTTCGCGTGATCGTATTACCGTGACGTTCGATCTTGCCAAAGAGGAATAGCATCTTTACCGAGTCCGTTCGGTACGATACAGTTATTGCAGTTAAAACGTACTTTTAAACGCAGGAGTTTCTTCATGGATTGCCTGAAGGTATCAAGCAAATCGTCGCCCGCGTCCGTTGCCGGCGCCATTGCCGGCATGGTCAAAGATGGTGTTCCCGTCAACATTCAGTGTGTCGGCGCGGGCGCCGTCAATCAGGCCATTAAGGCTGTGGCCATTGCACGCGGATTTTTGATTCCGACCGGGTTTGATATTTCCTGCGCGCCGGTGTTCTCCGACATCCTCATCAACGGGGAGTCGCGCACGGCCATCCGTCTTTCTATTTACGTTCATCAGATTAATCGAGCTGCTATGGATAACGTTGTGATGGACGACGTTAAGCCTGTGGCATAGAGTGTTTACTCTTTGCCCGCCCTCTTTGATTCCGCTTATTCCACCTCGTTAGGACTTATACACATGGACCAGGGTTCCGTACGCGATATTCTTGCCGGTAAAACCTACTTTATCCGCACCTTTGGCTGCCAGATGAATCAGCACGACTCCGAGCGCGTGAGTGGCCTGCTCGACTCGTATGGCTGCCTCATGGCGCTCGATCCGGAGCATGCTGACATTGTCGTGTTCATGACGTGCTGCGTTCGCGAGGCAGCCGACACCCGTCTGTACGGTCAGTGCAACTCTTGTAAGAGCCTCCCGCCTTCGCCCTCGGGCAAGCGTGTGGTTGCCGTGGGCGGCTGCATCGCGCAGCGCGACGGCGAGGGTCTGCTCACCAATGTCGATAACGTCAATGTTATCTTTGGCACGCATTCCATCGCGCATGTTGCCGAGCTCATTGCCGAGGCATTCTTGGACGGCAAGCGTCATATTCGCACCAATGAGCACGAGGACACGGATGCTATGAGCATGCCGTGGCATCGTGAGACCCAGTATCACGCGTGGGTCCCCATTATGACGGGCTGCAACAATTTCTGCACCTATTGCATCGTGCCGTATGTGCGCGGTCGCGAAAAGAGCCGTCCTTTCGAGGAGATTGTCGACGAGGTGACCGGTCTAGTACGCCAGGGCGTGCGTGAGGTCACGCTTCTGGGGCAAAACGTCAACTCCTATGGTCGCGATCTGTTTGGCAAGCCGCGCTTTGCCGACCTGTTGCGTGCCGTGGGCGATACGGGTGTAGAGCGTATCTTCTTTACTTCCTCGCACCCTAAAGACCTTCTGCCCGAGACCATCGACGCTATGGCCGAGACGCCTGCCGTCATGCCGCAGCTGCACCTGGCAGTTCAGTCGGGCTCGACGCGCATCCTTAAAGAGATGAATCGACGCTATACGCGCGAGGATTATCTGGGGCTCGTCGATCGCATCCGCAATCGCATGCCCAATATCGCGCTTTCGACTGATATCATCGTGGGCTTCCCCGGCGAGACCGAGGAAGACTTTGAGCAGACGCTTTCGCTTGCCGAGACGGTCCGTTATGCTCAGGCCTATACGTTTATCTATTCCAAGCGCGCCGGCACTCCGGCCGCCGAGATTGACGATCCTACGCCGCATGAGGTAATTCTCGAGCGCTTCAACCGTCTGGTGAAAGTTATCGAGACTACAGCGCACGAGTATAACCAGGGTGAGCTCCACACCGTTGTGCCGGCGCTTATTGAGGGTACGAGCAAAAAGAATGACGCGGTGCTGCTGGGCAAGAGTCCTAAGAATCAGACCGTTCATGCACCGATTCCCGAGGGCTACAGCATCGATCAGCTGGTTGGCAAGATTGTCGATGTTGACATCGACGTTGCCAAGACGTGGTATCTGTCCGGATCCGTTGTGGGCGAGCCGCGCTAATGATTTCTCCCGGGGCAGGCCTTTCCGCCGTTGCGATTGTCGGTCCGACCGCGGTTGGCAAAAGTGATGTCGCAGATCGTTTAGCGGCTCGCCTTTCGTCGGAAGTGCTGTCGTGTGACGCGATGCAAATCTATCGAGGCATGGATATCGGTACCGCAAAGATGGCGCCCGATGAGTGCACGGCGCCGCTGCGTCTCGTCGACATTGTAGAGCCGGGTGTGGCATATTCTGCTGCGCTTTATCAGGCTGACGCTCGCGCGCATGTTGAACGTCTCCTTGGTTCGGGTTGCCTGCCGGTTTTTTGCGGAGGTACGGGGCTATATCTCAAGGCAGCCCTCGATGAGATGGACTTTCCCTCGGGTGAACTTGAGGACGATCGCCGTGCGGGCTATCAGGAGCTTGCCGAGCGTATTGGCGAGGAAGAACTGCATGCCCTGCTTGCCGAGCGCGATCCAGAATCGGCTGCTGTTATTCATCCCCATAACGTGCGCCGTGTGATTCGTGCGCTCGAGATGCATGATGATGGTATCTCCTATGCACAGCAAAAAAGTCAGTTTAGTGTTCCGCGCGAGCATTATCATGCCCTATGGTTTGGTCTGACGTGTAATCGCGAGGTGCTCTACGAGCGCATTAATCTGCGCGTCGATCTGATGTTTGAGCAGGGTCTTGTCGATGAGGTCCGCGGTCTTATGGCCCAGGGTCTGGGAGATGCCCTGACGTCGATGCAGGCAATTGGCTATAAAGAGATCATTGATGCTTTCAATGGCGTGATGAGCATGGATGAGGCTCGCGAACTCATTAAGATGCGTTCGCGTCGTTATGCCAAGCGTCAGCTTTCGTGGTTTAAGCGCGATGACCGTATCGTGTGGTTTGATATGGATGAATGTACGATCGATGAGGTCGTTGAGGATATCCTGCATCGTATTGAGGCTGCCTAATGGCCCGTTTCCCCCTTGTTCCCACGGCACCCGAGCCCGAGCGTGCCATTTTAGTTGGTGTTGAGTGGCGCGACAATGCATGGCCGCTCGATCGCTCGCTTGATGAGCTGGAGCGTCTTGCCCACACAGCTGGTGCCCGGTGCGTGGCACGCTTGTCGCAGCGTTTGGTAAAGCCGTATCCTAAATCGTTTATCGGTTCCGGTAAGGTTGAAGAGCTGTGCGGCCTGGTGCATCGCATGGATGCCGATGTCGTTATTTTTGACGACGACCTGACCCCCTCGCAGCAATCCTATTTGGAGAAAGCCGTGGGCGAGCCGGTAAAGATTATCGATCGTACAGCACTGGTCCTGGATATCTTTTGCTTGCATGCTCAGACGCGTGAGGGACGCCTGCAGGTACAGCTGGCACAGCTTCAATATTTGTTGCCTCGCCTGCGTGGCATGTGGAGCCATCTCGCCAAGGAGCAGACGCGCGGCGGCATCGGCTCACGTTTTGGTCAGGGCGAAAGTCAGCTCGAGGTCGACCGTCGCCTCATTCGTAATAAGATCGCTGCGCTTCGTCGTGAGCTCAAGCAGGTTGAACAGCGTCGCGATGTTCAATCCAAGAGTCGCATTGAGTCACCGGCGTTTCGCGTCGCGTTAGCCGGTTATACCAATGCCGGTAAATCGACGTTACTCAATCGTCTGACCGGCTCTACGGTACTTTCGCAGGACAAGCTGTTTGCTACGCTCGACCCGACGACGCGTTCGTATCGTCTGCCCGGCGGTCGCGGCATGACGATTACCGATACCGTCGGCTTTATTCAAAAGCTGCCCCATGGTCTGGTCGATGCCTTTAAATCGACGCTGTCCGAGGTTTTGGGTGCCGATCTAATTCTCAAAGTCGTAGATGCGTCTGACGAGGACTATGAGCGGCAGCTGGAGGCTGTCGACCGCGTGCTTGATGAGATCGGCGCCGGAGAGCGTTTAACGCTGACCGTATTCAATAAAATCGATCTTCTCGATAGCGTCGATCGATTGAGTTTCCGTCGTCGCTATCCGGAGGCCGTTCTGTTCTCGGCCCAAACGGGCGAGGGGCTCGACGATCTCGTCGACCGGATTGCTCGCGAGGCAGCTGCCACCGATGTGTTGCTCTCCGCTGATATCCCGTATCGTGAGGGCGCTCTCATCACGCTGGTGCATGAGCAGGGAACCCTTCTGCATGAGGAATATCTCGAGGACGGCGTTCGCATTGTGGCGAAGTTGCCGGCTCGTATTGCACCGCGGCTCGAGCGTTATCGCACCGAGTAGACGAGCTCCAAAATGCCCAGAATGATGGGCTGATGCAGCAGATAAAAGGGGAGAGCGTGACGTCCAAGGCTGGCGAGCGCCGGCAGGGGGTTGGCGTAGGCCCAGCTAGGGGCGGTCTTATCGATTCCCTGCGCTATGTGTGCGGCGAAGTATCCTGCAAGATACATAAAGATAAACGGGATGATGGGGTAGTAATCACCTGAGATAAACCCAGGGCTCGGAAATCCCAGCCACGCCAGGTAGGGGACAGGGTAGATCGTTTTGGGGATGCTCCAGGTGATTGCGAACAACATAAGGCATAGGGGCATGCCCCATCTCGCCGTTATCTTCTTAAGGACGGGATCGGTCAACGCCACGATGCCGGTGCATGCGGCCATGCAGTAGATGATGCCAAAATTAACCGAATCGTCGACTGAGACAAGTGTTGTTGCCAACCAGACAACGAGTGCTGCTAAGGCGTATTTGGCGGCACGTTTGATATTGTTGCGCGAAAGGGTGCACATCCAACCGGCGATAAACAAAAATACCCAGCTGATGCTGGCGCGCCAGATGTCTTGAAAGGCTGACTGGGTAAACCAGGGCATATCCCAGCCGTACAGGTAGGCGAGATCATAGCAAGCGTGAAAACCTGCCATAGAAATCATCGTAAACCCGCGGACGGTATCAAATATGGTTATGCGTTTTTGCATTACGAGAACCGGCGCATCAAGCCGACGACTTTGCCCAGGATAACGGGATTCGTTGCATAGATAGGCTCCATAGTGTCGTTCTCGGGCTGCAAGCGCACACGTCCCTGCTCCTTGTAGAACGTCTTGACGGTCGCCGAACCATCAATCATGGCCACGACAATTTCGCCGTTCATGGCACTCTTTTGTTCACGGACGATGATGTAATCGCCATTGAAGATGCCGACATTGATCATTGAGCTCCCATGCACCTCAAGGATAAAGGAACCCTGATCAGTGGCGATTTCGGTCGGGATAGTAAACGTGTCTTCGATATTCTGCTCGGCCAGAATGGGAATCCCAGCCGCGACGCGACCAACGAGCGGTAGCGAGACCGTTCCGCGAGGTGCGGTGGGCTCGTCAGATTTAGAAATTGAGACAGAGGAACCGTCCTCGTTAAAGAGTTCCAGGGCACGCGGCTTGGTGGCATCGCGCTTGAGCAGCCCGCGCGCCTCCAGGGCAGAGAGATGGGCGTGCACGGTGCTTGGGGAGGAAAGGCCCACGGCAGAAGCCATCTCGCGCACGCTGGGCGGATAACCCTTCTCCTGCTGATATTCCTTGATGAAGTCGTAAATTTGCTGCTGACGCTTGGTAATTTTGCGAGCCATCAGGGCATCCTCTCTACCCATGTCAAACAAATGTTCGAATTATGCTTGACAGGAACAACTGTTCGAAGATAATAATAACCGAACATTCGTTCTCGCGCTAGACATTTTTGTCCGCGCGGCTTGATAAAACTGTTCTCAGCAAAACACGCGAGAGGAGAACATGATGAACGCAACGAATATGGTCCAGGGAAATCTCGCCCTTAAGCTCGAGACGCCTGCAGAACCCACTTTTACGGTTGTTCAGGGTGGCCGCTCCGGCATTCAACCTTTGACCGTAAAGCCTGCTCGCAATCAGCAGGCTGTAGTCGCGCCGGCCCGCGTTGCCCTGAAGGTTCCGACGATTGTCGCCGTCGCCGTTGCGTTTACGCTCTTCTTTGTCCTCGCTACTTCGGTCTTTAGCGCTCGTCACGCCGCGTATGCCGAGTCCGTTTCCAACGTTACTTACGAGACCATTCGCGTTCAGACTGGCGATTCTCTTTGGTCGCTTGCCGAGGAATATCCAATCGAAGGCCTTTCCACGCAAGAGACTTCCGACATGATCCGTAACGTCAATCATTTAGAGCATGGTTCGCTCGCCGCCGGTGCGCATCTTAAGGTTCCTGCTCGTTCGTAATCATTATCGCGCTGCGCATGGTACCCTTGTTATCGTTTAAGAGGAGGTACCATGCGCTGTCCCAAATGCGGCAAGGCACATACCCGCGTCGTTGATTCCCGTATGCAGGAGTCAAATAACACCATTAAGCGCCGTCGCGAATGTTGCTCGTGTAACTACCGCTTTACAACGTTCGAGCGATGCGAAGACCCAATCGAGGTCATTAAGTCAGACGGAACCAAGCAGCGGTTTGATCGCAATAAGCTGCTCGTCGGCTTGATGCGAGCCACCATCAAGCGCGATATCGACACTAAGAAGCTCAATGAGATTATCGACGACATCGAGGTCGAGTTGCGCTCTCGCACGCTGACGGCCGTCACGTCCCATGAGTTGGGTGACATGGTGCTCAAGCGCTTGGCCAAGATTGACAAGGTGGCGTACATCCGCTTTGCCTCGGTCTACCGCGATTTCAAAGACGTCGATGAGTTTCTGCAAGAGCTCGACAAGCTAAGGTGATTCCATGTCCAACATTACCGTCAACATAAAGCGTCTCGATCCCACCGTTGAGCTTCCCAAATACGCCCATCCCACTGATGCCGGCTTGGATTTGCGCTCCAACGAGGACTGCGTCCTGAAGCCCTTCGAACGCCGTCTGGTCTCTACGGGGCTGGCCATCGCCCTGCCCGATGGCTACGCCGGCTTCGTCCAGCCCCGCAGCGGCTTGGCCATCAAGCAGGGCCTGTCTATAGTCAATACGCCGGGCCTCATCGACGCCCACTACCGAGGAGAACTCAAGGTCATCCTCATTAACCTAGACCCCACGAACAGCATCCAAATCAACAAAGGCGACCGTATAGCCCAACTCGTCATCCAAGAAGTCCCCACGGTCAACCTCATAGAGGTAGAAGAACTAGACGAAACCGACCGAGGCAACGGAGGCTTCGGCTCCAGCGGCATCGCCTAGGGTGCTCGTATCCCTCCCGCCCGGGGCTTACCTATATCATTCCATGCTCAAACATTCTCGCGTCGCTTCGCTCGCTGCGAAACTGCGCGTGGAACGATATAGGTAAGCCCCGGGCGGGCGGCTACTCGCTTGAAACAATATTTACTTTTCTGGTAAGTCGATGCGATGAAGGGTCGCCTCCTTTGTCGCATCGACTTACTGTATTTATATTTTCTGGTTCCCCTTTGCAGATTCTACTGGAGGGGAATCTGGTATAGCTGCTAGTACGTAAACGCAGCTTACCTGCGGGAGGCCCCTATATATCGTCCCACGCGCAGTTTCGCAGCGAAGCGAGAATGTTTGAGCATGGGATGATATATAGGGGCCTCCCGCAGGTAAGCGGACATAAAGACGCTAGCGGATATGCGCGGGTTTTCCGCCCCAGTAGAAGCGGCAGAAGGCTCTTTTGCGCTTTTGGGGTTTGCCTACGAGCTCCATGGTTGCGATGGCTATGTCTTCGGCTGCGTGGGGGCGGCGTAGTACTTCGCCGTTGATGAGCAGTGCCTTGAGCGACTCAGGATGATCGTGGAGATGACGCAACGTCACGATGAGCTCTCGTGCGGTGGTGACATGCATGCTGGCGCCCATGCCGGTGAGCATGGTGGTGTTGGCCTTTTCCTGGCCATAGGACTTGCCCAGCAGGATCATCGGCAGGTGTGCGCACAGGCATTCGGTGACGGTGAGTCCGCCCGATTTGAGAATTGCCAGGTCGCAGCCGTGCATAAGCGCTGCCATATCATCGACATAGTCCAGAACCGTGACGTTTTCGAGCTTCATGGCGTCGAAGAGCGTTTTGAGGCGGGTGGCATATTCGGTGTCTTTGCCCGGCAAAAAGACAAAGTGCATGTCTTCGAAGCTGCGTAGGAAGGGGAGGGTGCGGTCCATCTCCGCGCGAAAGCGAACGTACGGTTGAGGCAAGCTGGCACCGGCCATTACCAGCACGACGGTCTTCTCGGTGGGGAGGTTGAACTTAGCTAGCTCTTCCTCGCGATCGTAATCCGTGTCGAATCCGGCGCGAATAGGAATGCCGGTAATGCGAATCTTTGTCTCGAGCACCTTGCGCGGACGCAGCGTTTCGGCCATAAATTCGTTGGCAACACAGAATAAATCGGTATCCTTGTGGGGCCACCATCCCTCGACTTCGTAGTCGGTCGGTACGCAGATGACCGGATAATCGATACCCGTAATTACGCGGGCGCCCACGGCAACATTGGCTGCTGTGATGTGCGTTGCAACCACGGCTATGGGCCTGCGGCTACGAATATATTCGTTGAAGGCGGGGAACATAATTCGCGACCATGCCGTTCCGCCACCCCAGAGAAGATGTCCCGTAAGCGTATATCGCCAGGTCAGGTCGTAAATGGGGCGCGTGGCTCCCGTAAAAGAAGCCGCGGTCTTATTGCCGTCGAATTTAATACGTCCAAAATCAAGGATATCGAGCACTTCAATCTCAATATCCTCGGGGATGCCATTGGTGCCGCGGATGAGGTCGAATGCCTGCGCTATCGCATTTGCGGCGGCCTTGTGGCCCGAGCCAACGGAGGCGTGCACGATGGTCACGAGAGGTTTTTGTTGAGCCGGGAGCGTGGTTTGCTCCGATTGGGGAGCGCTGTGCGTGAGCAGGGGAGCGTCGTCACTCGTCTGCGCCTGGTCCATCGATAACTCCCCTTCAGCTTTGTAATACGGATTTATCATTGTAGTGCATGAGTGTCACGTTCACGTAAATTTGGGTACGAGCGCAAAGAACGACAACGTTTCGACGAAAGGACGCTTCATGACTACCGATAAGCCGATCGATGTTGCGATTATCGGTGGCGGCCCCGCGGGCTATGCTGCCGCCATTTATGCTGCGCGTGCCAACCTAACGACGACCGTGATTGAACAGGGCATGTCGGGAGGGCAGATTGCCACAACCAATGAGGTCGAGAACTATCCGGGTATTCCGCTCTTGAGTGGCGCCGAACTCGGCGAGCGTTTTCAGCAGCATGCAGAGGGCCTGGGAGCACAGGTTACATGGAGCATGGTTACGGGTATCGATTACGATGCCGATGCAGCGTTGTTTACGGTGCATCACGATATGGGCGATACACTGGCCTCGAGCGTTATCGCTTGCATGGGTGCCACGCCGCGTCCGGCAGGTTTCGCAGGCGAGGATACGTATCGCGGTCGTGGCGTTTCATATTGCGCAACATGTGACGGCATGTTTTTCCGCGGCAAGCAGGTCTTTGTAATCGGCGGTGGCAATTCGGCATGCGAAGAGGCGCTGTTCCTGTCAGACATTGCCAGCAGTGTGACCATTGTGCTACGCCGCGACCAGTTTCGTGCGCCTGATGGTGTTGTTCAGAAGGTGCTCGAAAAAGACAATATTACAGTTAGGTACCAAACTAGTATTGTGGAGCTCTCGGGCGAAGCTATGCCAACGACGATCACCTTTAAGGACAATGCATCCGGTGAGACTCATACCGAGTCATTTGAGCCCGGCTCGTTTGGCATCTTTGTCTTTACCGGGACGCAACCCCATACCGAGCTTGTTGAGCATCTAGTCGATCTGGCGCCTGATGGCGGCATTCTGACTGATGAATCCATGGCGACCAGCACGCCAGGTCTATTTGCCGCTGGCGATATCCGTTCCAAGCGCTTACGCCAGGTTGTGACCGCCGTTTCTGATGGAGCCATAGCGGCAACCAGCGCATACGCATTTCTTCGTGGATAAGTACGATAATATATCTTATGTAAGGTTGCTATTTTCATAGAAAGTGGTTGGACGGTGCATCAATGTGCTGTCCAACCACTTTTTCTTGCCAGCTATGTGGTATGCAAAACTAGGTTATCTAGAATACAATATAGAAAATGAACGGAGGACCTTTATGAATCACGTTAAACACGTTATTCCGATGTCTGATTCGTCGGTCAGCATTAAGCCTGAGGATATTCAGCCCACCGTGCTGCCCGATGCATTTATTCAGTCCGATTTCGTGCGCAAACTTAATACGTTGAGTCTGCCTCGCTATGACCAGTTGCCCAACGTGACGCTCTACCGCGATCAGGTCATTGAATATGTCGCGCTGTGGATGGAGCCGCTGTCCATTTGCGTGGAGCAGCCTGTCATTACGCCATCGATGATCAATAACTACGTGAAGGTCGGCCTGGTGCCTGCTCCGGTCAAAAAGCAATATGGCCGCGAGCAGATTGCCCGCCTGATCGCTATCTGCCTCTTTAAGCAGGTGTTACCTATTGCTGCTGTGCAGGCACTCTTTAACATTCAGCGTTTGAGCTACGATGCCCCGACGGCCTTCGATTATGTGGTCGATCAGCTCGAGGCGTCGATTCGTTCGGCGTTTTCCGTCGAGCAGACTCCCGTGCCCGATAGCGCACACCAGGTTACGCGCGAATCGCTGCTCGTACGCAGTGCGGTATCGTCCTTCGTTTCGAAGGCGTACCTGATGAGCTATCTTAAGTTCAACGGGTTTAATAGCTAGCCGTCGTATAAAACGGGCGGGACAAAGAGCCATCTGTCGCTTTGTCCCGCCCGTATTTTTGCTTGGTTGGACGTTATTGGCCCGAAGCCACGCCCATGCCGTAGCCGATAATGAGCCCATGCATTTCGGCATAGTATGAATCTAGCCCGTTACAGGGCATGATGGTAGTCTTGGAGCCTGGCCAGCGCTCCACAATTCGGCTGGCAAGTGCTTGGGCGCCTGCCTCATTCTCGACATGGTCGATAACGACCTCGCCGCCCGTAAAACCTTCGGCTTCCATGGTGTCGATGATCTTGTTGAGCATCTTCTTTTCGCCACGCGTGTGCCCAACGAGTTCGATTTTACCGGCTTCGCTCGCCGTGCCCAAAATGCGGATATTGAGCTTGTTGGCAATGACGCCGGCTGCCTTAGGGATACGTCCGGCTTTGGCCAGGTTTTCGTAATTGCACAAGCTGAAGAGGATTTTGCTGTTCTGCTCAAGGCTATTGAAGTATGCGCAAGCGTCCTCGAATGAGACATCCGGATTGCTTGCAAGATACCGGTCGAACAGCAGTAAGATCAGGTCCATTTTGCCGCCGGCTCCGCGTGAATTGACCAAATGAATTTGACGGTTCGGCTCCTCGGCAAGAACCAAATCGCGTGCCGTGGCGGCGGCGTTATAGCTCCCCGATACGCCCTCCGAGATGGGCATACAAATCGTCTTGTCGGCAAGCCTAAAGAGTTCGGTCCACTCGCCTACGCTCGGACAGGCGCTCGAAGAAGCGCTCGACTCCGCCTGCACGGCGCAATTGAGTTCGTGAACGTCGAGCGTGAGGTCATCGACGAACTCGCGCTCCCCCACTCGAATTTTGAGGGGTGCAAATGCAAAGGTGGTATGGGGCGCGGTCGGTTGCCAATCGCGGAGGTTACAGCTCGAATCGGAGATAAGTGCCCAGCTCATAGAGGGTCCTTTCTATATGCTTCTCAATCATTATAGCTATATTGCTCACCGATGAAGCGTGCATCTAGTATTGAAAACTAGCACATTAGGATCATGTATGGAGCACGGTCATAAATAAATGAACCTCGCAGCTCAAAGGCCACGAGGTTCACCTTCGTTCGCTATACAGAGTGACTTAGTAGCGCACGAAAATGTAGTTGTTGTTCATACCGGCTGCGACGGAACTGATGATGACGCCCGTTTTGTAGTCGGAAGCATGGATCATCTGACCATTACCGATATAGATGCCGGTATGGTAGGAGTTAACCACAACATCGCCGGGTTGCGGATCGGACACACGGGTCCAACCCATGAAGTCGACCGTGGTGCCCAGACGGCAGTAGCGTCCCGTGAGGCAATAGCTTACAAAACCGGAGCAGTCAAAGCTGTTCGGCCCAATGCCACCCCAAGAGTAAGCGTATCCGAGCTTGCTATAGGCACGCGAAACAACGGAACCGCCGTCAACGGACTGGCTCGGTGCGGAAGGCGTCGGAGCTGGAGCCGGAGCCGGAGCGGGCGTCGGGGGCTGCGGAGTGGGAGCGGGCGCGGGCGTGTTTCCGCCGCCGTCGTTGGTCGTACCGCCACCCTTGTTGGTGTTCTCGCTCGTACCGGCGGTGTCGTTGCTCACCGTGGCCTTTTCGGCGGTGCTAGCATTTATGCCAGCCTGCAGCGCGGCGTTGGCCTGGGCCTCGGCAGCAAGCTCGGCCTGCAACTGTGAATCCAGGGAGTTCACGACACTCTGGGCTTCAGCCTGCTGGGCGTTAAGCTCATCGACCTTCTTTTGCGTGGTGGCGACGTTCTTCTCCTGCTCGGCCTGCTTATCGGTGAGCTGCTGCTTAAGCTCCTTGACCTCTTGAATGGTCTGAGCCTGCTTATCGGAAACTTTGCCGTAGTAGAACAGACGGTTGAGCATATCGCTCAGGTCATCGACGCCGGTCAGAACCTGAAGCAGGCTCAGACCGCCGGTTTTGTACTCGCCGGCGACATAGGTCGAGAGCTTGGCCTGACCGTCAGCGATCTCCTGCTGCTTTTGCGTGATCTCGCCAGCAGTCTGATCGAGCGCCTGCGTCTGCGTGGCGAGATCATCGTAAATCTGCTGGGTTTGGGTACCGATCTGCTCGAGCTTCGTACGAGCAGCGGCAAGGTCGGATGCGGTATCGGCGTAGGCAGGAGCCGCGAGGCCCAAGCCCAAAACACAAGCGAGGGTTGCCGTAGCAGCGCAGCGTGCCATGTTTTTGTGCGTGTTTGCTGTGCGCATGTAGCTTCCTTTCCAGTAACTAAGGGTAACGGCTAGTCCACCGTCACCAGGCTAAAGAGCTCAACATCGTCGTCAGTCGGCGTGAGCTTCTCGCGCGGGTTGAGAAACGCAAGCTCAAGGATACACCCGTAGCCCACAAGCTTTGCGCCCATATCTCGCACAAGTTTACCTGTTGCCTCGACGGTTCCGCCCGTCGCGACCAAGTCGTCCAGAATCAACACGGTATCTTTAGAGGTAATGGCATCGGCATGGATCTCGATAGAGTCGGTGCCGTATTCGAGCTCATAGCTCTGGCTCACCGTCTTGCGGGGTAGCTTGCCCGGTTTACGTGCGGGAACAAAGCCGGCACCAAGGGCCACAGCCACCGGTACGCCAACCATAAAGCCACGGGCCTCGGGACCCACGACCTTGGTGATCCCCATGCCGGCAAAGTGCTCGGCGAGGGCATCGGTCATGGCTTTGAGCGCCTCGGGATTGCCAAAGAGCGGCGTAATGTCTTTGAAGATGACTCCGGGCTCGGGATAGTCGGGGATATCGACGATTTGAGATTCGAAGTCGTACATTGCATGACCTTTCAATGGGTTGCCGGATAAGCGGTAGCTGTTATTTGCCCGCGGTGACAGTGTCGGATTGCGAAGGGGCGACAACCTTGAGCGGCTTTACGAGAGAATCCTCGTGTGAAGCCGGCGCGGCAGTTTCTTCGTTTTTGGCCTTGGTGGACTCGGAGCGAGCGATTTCTTCATCGAGTGCATCGATGTCGGCATCCTCGACCACGGCGTTGAGCGACTCAAAAACGCGGTTCTTGAGCAGTGCCGTATGCACACCCTCGGTGAGGTCGTGAAGCTTCTTAAACGCACGCTCGAGCTTGGCGTCGCGCTCGTCATCGGAGGTATCCATTCCGAGCATGCTCACGAGCACCTGCTCAAACATCGAGGACTCGCGGTTGGCGGAAGACACGTACTGACGCAGGTTGCGCGGCTCGATATGGAAGCGTGACAGCTCGGAGCAGTAGCGGATGATCGGAAAATCGCGACCATCGACGAGCTCACGGTTCTGCGGACTCTTGATGATGCGAATGAGGTCGTTCTCGGCGAGCGAGCGGATAAACGAGATCTCGACGCCCAACATATCGGGAATGGTCTCGATGGGATGCAGCTTTTGTTTAGTCTCCTTGGGCTCCGTCTTGAGCGGAACATCGGACAGCAAGCCCACCTCGTAGGCGAGCGTTGACAGGTCCGTGGCGTTTTCCAAGCGCTGCTTAATCACGTTGAGCGGCATGTAGCGAGTCTTCTGCAGGTGCAGAATGACCTCCAGGCGATCAACGTCCTCCTTGGAGTACTGACGGTATCCCTTAGGCGTACGATGAGGGGTAATGAGCCCCTCATCTTCTAGAAATCTAATTTTTGAGTTCGAAAGATCGGGGTATGCGCCTCGAAGTAGGTTGACGACTTGGCCGATACTCAGATAGTTGCGTTCGGCCATGCCCTACTCACCGGTTTCGATGCGCTCCGGCGTGCTCTCGTGGTAGATGAGCGTAAACGTACCGATCTGAACGGAAGAACCGTCGTGCAGCGGGGCCGCGTTGACAATGGCACCGTCGACCCAGGTGCCATTGAGCGAGCCCAGGTCCTCGATGCGGGCGCCGAGGCCCTCGCGAATAATGCGCGCGTGGCTGCGCGAAACGGTCATGTCATTGAGGAAGATGCCGTTCGCAGGATCGCGGCCGATGGTGGTCACGTCGTCCTCGAGTTCAAAGGCGGCACCAGTCTGCGGACCCTTGACGATGGACAGAACGGGGGCGGTGATGCGCACGTTGGCCATGAGGTCGGGAACGGTGACGTCGCTTGAAGGCACGCGGAATACGCAGGTAGCGTCAGCAGTCTTATCATTCTGAGGCATATTGTTAACCATGTTGTCCATGACAACCCCTAACTTATCGCGGACGTGCCGCAAATAATGAACCGTACGTAATCATACCCCAACGAATCAGTCTTCGATTTCGGGGTTCAGAAAGTCGATGTCCTCGTCCTCGGGATGCGCGAGAGCCTGTTTAATGGCCACTCCGCCCTTAATGGAATAGATGACAGCCGTGAGCATGGAGAAGATCACGCCGCCGTACACAAAGAAGATGCCGAGGGGCACCGAGCTTCCGTTGAGGCCCGGGAAGGCCGTAAGGGTTGAAGGTAAAAGATGCAGGCCGTCAATAACGGGGAACCCGAGCAGCATGAGCGAGAAGCCGGTCATGAGCAGTGCAGTGGCAATCTTTCCGGGAAAGACGACATCGATGGGGCGACGGTGATAATGACGCACGATAAGCGTGCCAATGCCCAGATAGATGTCGCGGCCAATAATGAGCACGCAGACCCAGATGGGCAGCTCTCCGCGGACCACCAGCCCCAAGACGCCGGTGAACAGCAGCGCGCGGTCACAAATGGGATCCATGACCTTGCCGAGCCACGAGACCGTCTTAGTCATGCGGGCGATCTGGCCGTCCATCCAGTCGGTGGAGGCGGCAACGGCGTAGATTACGATGGCGATGACGCGGTTGTTATCCGTCACAAACAGGTACAGAAATACCAGGGTGAGGATCAGGCGCGTAAAGGTGATGAAATTGGAGATCGTAAAGATCTTATTCGACGGGTAATCGGAAGTGCCGATAAGCTCCTTTTTGATCTTCTTTTTGATGCCCACAGGACTCCCCCGCTGGTTAACGACAAAACTTTCGATACTATACCCGTTCCGGCGATGTCTATCCAGCGTAAGCATAGAGAGTCCAGACATGTGGAGGGCGCTTTTGGGCGGCGGGGATTTTCGCATTCGTGTACATCAGTCTCCAAACATGTCGAAAAATGTCGTTTTTGGAGGGTGACGTACACGTTTTGATTCGGTGATTACATCGATCGGGAAAGTTGTTGCTTTAAGCAAATTAATCATGATGTGCGGGTCGAGAAGGGTTGGCACCAAAAGAGCCCATCGGCCGTTACGGCTTCGTTAGAAACGCGCCCCACCATGAATGGTGAACCCGAAAGGTAAGACGCGCGGGCATGGTGAATCGGCCCGCGCGCCCGGAAGAGAAAGGATAAACCCATGGGTTACATGCTCGAGACGCGTGGGCTCACCAAGCGCTTCGGCCGCGGCGACCAGGCGCAGGACGCCGTGGCCGACGTGAGCCTTCATATCCGCGAGGGCGAGGTGTACGGGCTGCTCGGTCCCAACGGCGCCGGCAAGTCGACAACGCTCAAGATGATCTGCGGGATGCTGCGGCCGACGGCCGGGGAGATTCTCTTTGCCGGGCACGCCTGGCGCCGCGAGGACCTCTACGCAATCGGCAGCCTCATCGAGGAGGCGCCGCTCTACCCCAACCTCACCGCGCGCGAGAACCTGCGCGTGCGCACCACGCTGCTGGGCCTTCCCGAGAGCCGCATAGATGAGGTGCTCGCCGCCGTGGACCTCGCGGACACCGGGAAGAAGCGCGCCGGGCGCTTCTCGATGGGCATGCGGCAGCGCCTGGGGCTCGCGCTGGCGCTGATCGCTCGGCCACGCCTGCTCGTGCTCGACGAGCCCACCAACGGCCTCGACCCCATCGGCATCGAGGAGCTGCGCGACCAGATTCGCGGCTTCGCGGCGGCGGGTACGACGGTGATCGTCTCGAGCCATATCCTCTCCGAGGTGCAGCAGATGGCGGACACCATCGGCATCATCTGCGGGGGGCGCCTCGCCTACGAGGATGCGCTTCGGCCCGGGCAGGACCTCGAGGAACTCTTCATGAGCTTCTGTCGGGAAGGGCGTCGAGCGCGCGGGGAGGTGGCGGCATGACGGGCGAGAAAGGCGGCCTGCTCGCGGGCCTGCGCGCCGAGGCCCTGAAGTCGCGCCACGCGGCACCGGTTCGCCTGGCCGTGCTCATGGCACTGCCGATGCCGCTGCTCGGCGCGATGCCCTACCGGGGCGTGCAGATCTTCAGCGCGTGGAACTACTGGTACGCGCTCTTCCTGCCCGTGTCTCTCTCGCTCGTGGTGGCGTGCGTCGCGCGGGCGGACGCTCGCACGCGGATGCGGGGGCTTCTGGGCCTGGGCTTCCCGCTCGGGCGCGCCTGGTGGGCCAAGGCTCTCTGGTGCCTCGCGCTCTGCACGCTCTCGAACCTCGTGGTCTTCGGCATCTACCTCGCGGGATCGGCGTTCTCCTCGCAGGGCCTCACGGCCACGGGCACGCTCACGATGCTCCTCTGCGCGCTCGCCAACACGGTGACCGCGGCGTGGATGATCCCCGCAGGGCTCTTCCTCACGGCGCGGCTCGGAATGCTCGCGGGCATCTTCTGCCCGCTCGCCGCGCAGCTCGTGGGTGGGTTCGCCTGGTCGTTGGTGCCGCTGCCGCAGCTCTTTCCGCCGTCGGCGAGCATGGTCATCCCCACGAGCTTCATCCCCGTGCTGCCGAGCGGCGAGCCGCTCGCGGCGGACATGGCGCTCGGCGGGGCGCTCACGGCGGACGGCATGCTCACACTGGCGGGCCTTGCGGTCTGCGCGCTCGCGTT
>ERZ773200.727-NODE-727-length-31960-cov-5.752265_pt1 | contig 31960 bp, 26 predicted proteins | sample MGYA00581008_ERZ773200 | MGnify/ENA primary metagenome ERZ773200 (study PRJEB29015, sample SAMEA2737770) | human gut metagenome | biome: human gut; feature: human-associated habitat; material: faeces | place: China | collected 2012 ... | reverse complement strand
CAGAACCATCCCGCTGCCGACCAGCGGCAGCAGAACTTTTGCCCAATCAGAGATTTTCTTCATCGTCATCCTCATTTCTACCGCCAAGGACAATGTCCCCGGACGGTACATAGACTTTCGGCGCAGTGGTGGGCTTTGCGGGTCCTGCCGCATGTGAGGGTTCTTTGCGCAGCAGGTGGGTGATAATCAGCAGCACCGCGATAAAGAGCAATGCGCAGGCAATCCCCATAATCAACAGGGCAGGGGTGATGCCACTTTCTGCCGCAGCAGCCACCACAGGCACAGAAACTGGGGCGTACAGCAGTGTGTAATGCACGGTTCCGGCTTCGGTACGGGTGACCGTTCCGGCGTAGTGTGCCGTTGCCATGTAGGTGCTGTCCGCCTGCAAGGTTTCGCCAATCGTAATGTCCTGCAAGGTCAGTGAGCCGGAAAAGCCGTACTCATCGTCGTAGGCCACAGACTCTTTCACATCATTGCGGGCAGTTTCGGCATCGGCGCTGCGCACAGACAATTCAAAATCCTGCGTAACCTCTTTTTCTTCGGTCACACCGCCCTCCACAGACTGCGTGACACCCCATAAGGTGTAATCGGAGCCGCCCCACTGCATACCGCTTTCGGTCAGATCGGCAACGGCTGTGTCATACGGCACGTTGTACTGCTTGATGACAAGCATCTGGCCGCCGTCCTCCTGCCATGAGATGCTATCCGGGTAAAACTGCGGCGCAGTATCTTCTGGCGACAATTCAACCAACTCCGGGGCAGGGGTGGGTGTGGGTCCCTCGGCAAAGGCTGCGGTGGCGGTGCCCAGTGCCAGAAAGCAGCACAGGGCGGCGATAACAGGTTTCTTCATTAGGATTCCTCCGTTTCGGTTTGATTTTGCATTTTGCGTTCTACAATACGGCGCAGCTCGTCCCGGTCAGTGGTGATCAGGTCTTTTTCTTCCTCGCTGCATCGCATATCAACGGTGACATTGTTGGAGTTTGTGACGATTAGCGCACTGCCGCGCTCGAAGCGGGTAATGTTGTCGATTTCGGCATCTGTCAGCTTCAAGACGCTCTGTACGCGCTGCGCTTCCTCTTCCTCCAAATTCAGAATGATTTTGATTTTGCAGTTATTCAGGATGCCGCGGCCGTATTTTCCATCTTCCAAGGAAAAGAAGTCGTTCAAATCCTGCGTGGCAACCAGAACCCCGCCGCCGTAGCCGCGAATGGTTTTGACAGCCTCGAATACATAGTTGGCCGCCAAAGCGTTGGACGATGCGCCGATGATTTGCCATACCTCATCTATGAAAATCTGCTTGCGGCGGGTCAAATCCTCTTTCGCCTTATCCCACATATAATCCAGCCCGATGTACATACCCACGGTTAGCAGGTCGCCGGACAGCTCGCTGATGTCGATGACGACATAGCTGTTGTCGAGGTTCACGTTTGTCTGGCGGTTGAAGCTGGATGCCGAACCGTGTACAAGGCGGTTCAGAATATTGGCGATACGCCGCGTTTCCGGGGCAGCGGACAAAACAGTGTGCAGGTCGCCCAATATCGGCATTTCACGGTACTGACCGGGATGTGCCGGGTCGTCCAGACTGGCATTATCATAAGTGATGCCCTTATTGCGGTAGGTTGTGACGATGGCTTCATCCAATAGCTGGCGTTCCTCGTTGCTCAAATCGGGAATCAGCAGCGAGAAGAAAATGTGCAGCTTCTGGATTTTGGCAGCCAGTTCCGACTGCTCCGGCATAGGACCGTCCAGCAGTTCGCTGCTGGTGTGGTCGATTTTGCGAATCTCCATGACGTTGATGCAATCCGGACTGCCCGGCACGATGCGGATGATGGTGCCGTTCAGCGCCTTGGCCTGCCGGTAAAACTCGTGACCCTTCAACGGAGCGATGATGTAAACCGGTGTTCCCGCCAGCCGCATACGCCGGGCGATCAGCTGCATAGTGAACGTCTTGCCCGCGCCGGAGGTGCCGAGAATCGCCATATTTGCGTTTTTGTAGATATGGGTGTTGAAGTTGTCGAGGCTGACGAGGGAGTTATTGTACTTATTCACGCCCAGCAGTACACCGTTGGTGTCGCACAGTTCAAAGCTGACGAACGGATAAAAGCTGGCCGCGGTTGAGGTAAGGATATTGCGGCGGTATTTTTTGAACAGCGCCGCATCCGGGGCGCACAGCGGCAGGGAAGAGAGAAAAGCTGCTTCCTGCCGGAAACTGCACAGCTGCAAATTCATATCCTGCGAGACCATGAGCTTGCGTATCTCCCCGATGCGCCACTCCAAATCCTTGACGCTGGCGGCTGTGACCGTTACGAGGATGGCGGCGTAGTAGAAATCCTCGTTGTTGGCAAGACCGTCTTTCAGGTAGTAGCCGGAACGAATGGCGTTGGAGAGGTCATCGAAATCCGAGTTTGTGTCGCTGGTGTCCTTGATTTTGCTGCGGTTGATGCGGATCTGCTGCCCGATTTTCTGCATCATGCGTTCTTTGGGCTGTCGTTCCAGAAACAGATCCACATCAATGCCTTCGCCGGCATTCACCAGCAATGCCATCCACCCGGCCGTGACCTGTGCGCGGTAGCCGTCTGCGGGAATCATCAGGTAGGCATGGTAGGTGCCGTCCATGTAGAGATAACGTCCATGCTTCAAATCCAGCGAGGGCGGGATCATAAAGGCGGCGGGAGGTATCTTATCCAGCGCTGTGGTATCGTTCTGGGCCAAATAGCTGGCAAGCACATCTTGGATTCGCTCCTGCAACGGCACCTGTACCGCTGTTCGCCTATTTAATAAGGTATAGAAAACGTCCGTGAGAAACTCGTCCTCGTTCTCGTGTTCCACGATGGCGTTGCCGCACTGCGCTAGATAGGTGCGGAAGTTGCGGGCGGTGGTTTCGAGCGTGGAGACGATTTCGGCATAGGAGATATTCCGCTCGTTCGTGGGGGCTTCGTACTGGAAAATCACGAAGAAGCGACGGCTAACAGCATCGCGGGAACCGAGCCGCTTGACAAAGCGGATATAGCTCATGTGGCGCTTACGCACCGCTGCGTCCGGTTCGTTGGCCGCATCCCGCCGCAGCTTGTCCAGATAGGCATTGACATCGGCCTTGCGGGAGAATGACTTGAATTGCAGCCGCACTGGGCTGACTTTCAAAAGGCTGGCGAACGAGTAGATGACGCTGCGCTGCTCCCGTGGGGAGCGCAGCAGGAAGTTGATGGGCTCGATCTCCAGAATCTTGATGTGGCGCTCATCTGTGGTGTGCAGGATGCCGTTCTCGATTTTCTCGATGGGGAGCAAGTCGTAGAGCGTCTGCCGTTTTACCAGCTTTCCGTGGCGATCCGCCTTACGTTGCAAGACCTGCGCGTTGTGGGGCAGGGTATCGGAATCATCATAGTAGACAACACGGTATCGCTTACTGATGAGCCGTAGATGTCGGTGTCGGTTGGCTTCGAGATTGCCCTGCTGTGTAGGTGTGACGATACGGCGGCGCTTCATAAAGCGGAACCAATGTGCCACAAACTGCGTCAGGCTGTCACCGCCAAAACCGACTACACCAAACACGGCCAGCGGCACCGACACCGCAATGACGATCATCAAGCGGATGTTGAATGCCAACGGCAGATAGAACAGCGGCACCGCACTGCCCACAGCAAGCACAGCCGCCTCCACCGCATTGCGCAGCTTGACCGTGCCGCCAAGAATCGTACCAGTGTCCACAAAATTCTGCGGGATAAGGTAAACATCCCGCTCTTCGCGTGAAATTTCGACCACCTCCAAACAAAAAAAGCGCCCTCGAAAAAAGGCGCTCTTGCGTTTCTGTTCAATTTTGACGATACTATTATAGCAGAGTCATATTGCAGCAAAAAAGACTTTTGCTGTGCGGATGTTGTGCTGATTTACTGCATTTCGGCAGATAAATTTTCAAATATGAGCTTGTGGCATCAATGTAGCTACATAGATTGACAATCGAATGCCGTGAACGTATAATAAGGATAAGAAGAAAACCACGGAACGAAGGGAGTTTTTTTATGGAAAACATTGTTTCGGCAGCTAAAACGGATGTGTTCCGCGTTCGCATCAACCCGGAAATTAAGCAGGAACTGGAATCTGTGTATGCAAAGAACGGTCTTACCCTGACCGATGCCATCAACGTGTTTTTCCAGCAGTCGCTGAACGCTGGCGGCTTTCCCTTTGCCGTAACAGAGGACAACGCGGAGATCATCAAGGCAAAGGCGCTCTCCCGGCTGACAAAGCAGTTGCAGGAAGCGCAGGATGATCCGGTTTCTTACTCCGAGGATGAAGTATACAAGATGTTCGGAGTAGAGAAATGAGGGTAATCTATAAAAGAACCGCCGTTAAGGATATGGAAGCAACCCGTGACTACATCGCCGGGCGGCTGAAGAACCCGAAAGCTGCCAAAAAGCTGATGACCGCGCTGCTGAAAGCTATATCTTTGCTGGTAGATAACCCGTATATGGGTGCAGCACTGGCAGAAAAGTTTGAAATCACCACGGATGTGCGCTACTTTGTGGTGTCAAAGCAGTTGATTTTCTACCATGTGGACGAGGAACACAGCACAATAGAGATACTTCGGGTATTGGACGGCCGGACAGATTATTTGTCAGTACTGTTCGGATAAATAAAAAATAGGAGGGCCGCTCCTGCGTATGGCAGAAGCAGCCCTCTTTGTTTTAGTGCAGATACCCTTTTGGGTTGACGTAGACCCCGTCGATAATGACGCAGATATGCAGATGATTTCCGGTCACATCGCCGGTAGCACCGACTTTGGCAATGGTGTCGTATTTGTTCACCGTATCGCCAACCTGAGCCAAAAGCTGGCTGCAATGGGCATAAAGGGTGCAGTACCCGCCGCCGTGGTTGATGACCAGATAATTTCCATAACTGACGTGATACCCTGATTTAATGACCGTGCCGCCCTCCACTGCCAGAATTGGTGTGCCATAGGGATAGGCAATGTCCAAGCCATTGTGGTTGGTGGTATCCTTGCCGGGAATGCCGACATCCTCGCGTTTGCCGAAGAAAGAAGTAATGTGCTGTTCCCAGTTCGGGTCATTGAATGGATTGCCGAACCCGCCGCTCGGAGCAGGGGAGGTATCATCAATAAGTGCATCGTTGATTTGCCCCAAAATCGTAATACCCTCATGTTCTTCTATTTCGTGGAGATAGACAGTCAGGTTATGCGCATAGGCATCGGCACAGCTTTTCTGCTTGTCGTCAAGCTGCCAGACCGTGTCGGCAAAGTAGTCATCGCCCACATAGGAGAGTGTGAAAACGGTGTAAGTGTGATCCTCTTGAACGGTTATGGTTTGCCCACGCACCTCTTTCTGCACAGGTTCGGTGCGAACTTCCTCGGAAGTAGTGTAGGTATAATATTCTGTCCGGTGCGCTTGTACCTGTGCGGAAAGGTCAGCCAGGCTGATTTTGGTATAGTCGTCCTCTCCTTGGTAAGCGGAGTACATAGAAATGAGTTGAAAGGCATTGTAAGAAACATGACCGCCCACGGAATCATCAATGTCGCTGTAGGTGAGGCTTGCACGCTCGGATTCTATTTCGGCAAGGGTATCCTCGTATGCAACCTGCAAAATATCCGATACGGCATTGCGAAGCTGCATCACGTTGGCAGCAACTTCCAAATCATCATTGACCGCAGTGCTGGGCTGTGTCAGCGTACCGAAAATCGCACCGGGCAGCATGAGCAGAACCAGAACCGGCAGCAGCAAGACTGCAATGGCAACGACCAGTATTTCCTTGCAATACTGCACCGCAGCTTCAGTAGCAGCCCCGGCGGGACCGCCCTGCACTCCCGCTTGCGCGATTTTGGCAAGTTTGGGCGCATTGTGAAGTGCCGTTGAGGCGGCCTGCTGAGAATTTTGGGTATCGTTTTCCATCATTTAGTGTCTCCGTGCGGGGGCTTTTGGCATGGCGGCCACTTTACGCTCATCATACTGCATACGCCCGCGTTCGTCCTGAACGGTAGGCGTTTTTTCTACGCGGGTTGTGGCGTAGACCTTATACCACTTTTCGCCGTCGCGGGAAGTCTGTTCTGTGAAGTGGCCCTCCGGCTTCTCATACTGACGGGCGTTGTACATGGCAAACTGAATCTGCCCGCGGCCGGGGATGATCTCGCGCCCCTGAATCTTGCCGCCGCCGATTTCTACATCTGTGACGCTGTTGCCCATCTGCCCCAGCAGCACACGGTTCATAGCGGCCTGTTGGATAGAGGACGAAGTGGGAATGGAGGTCTGTTCTGTAACAGCAGGACTGCCACCGGCGCGCATGGCAATTTCACTGTCCCTTGTAGGGGAAACGTCAACCGTGCTATCGCCCTCCAGCGCCAGCGGTGTGGCGGGGATAGGTGCATCCAGCACGGCATCGTTTTCTGCCGTTGCCATTGCGGTGGGGATATTTTCGCCAGTGGCAGGAACGGGCATAGCCTCAGCATCGCTGGTACCGGCAAAATAGCCATTGAGTGCTTCCACGGCGCTGTCGCCTGTGATGCTGCCGCTGGTCTGACCGGTGGCAATAGACCCGATGACCTTGCTGGCGAAGCCGCCGTCTTTACCGAGGCTGTTGTGGTACATGGCACCGCCCAAGGACACACCGATACCGCCGGACTGCCCACTGATGGAGCTTGCCGTACTTTGCTGCACATGGCGGCTCACCATGCCGGAAAGCCCGCCTGCAAAGGTATTGCTGGGTGTGACTTTTGTGGTGGCTGTTGAAGCGGCGGCTTTGGCAGCGCCCAGCCCCATAAAGGCTTTGCCGATTTCAAAACCGCGAAAAGCCAGTAGCGCCTCAGACAACATCGAGCCGGGCGAGCGTGAAACGCCGATGCCCAATGAGTGCAGAATACCGTCCAGCTTGGTGCTGACTTTCAGAAAAGCGATAGCACACAGCAACCACAGGAACAGATTGCCGGAGACGGCATCCTTGCCATGCGCGTCTACGGCCGCAGCAGCTTCATCCTCGGTCAAAGCAAAAGCGGCCGGACAGTACAGAAGCGCAAGGTTGATGGCGGTGAATAGGGTAAACAGAGTTTTTTTCATGTAAAAAATCTCCTATAAGGACAGCGGATTGGCGAGAAACTCACCGACCATATTGACGAACAGTTTTAAGCACCATGCGTTCATAATCAGCAGCAGAAGCTGCCCACTGAACATTCGGCACCAGCTTTTGAAAATGTTGTTTGTGCCGCGCGCCGCGCCCATAGCAAAGGCAAGGGGTGCGGTGAAAACCAGAATTCCCAGTACAACGTATCGCTCGGCGGCTTCCAAAAGCAGCTTTAAGTAGTTCCAAGCCAGAATCACAACGAGAATCAGTGCAATCAAGGCCACAGAACCGTTGGCAATCACGCCAATGATGATGAGTAGCACGGAATTGAAGTCTCCAAACTGCACGCCGGGCAGGCTGCTGTCCAGAATCCAGGTGTAGGGCGTGCCGCCGATCTGCAAGGCAAGGTTGACGATGTCATCGCAATACCAAATCAGAAGCAGGAAAATTACAGAGCGCACCACCAGATTGATGGGATTCTCGGTGTCAATGTCAAACCCTGCGCCATAGCAGCGGTAAAGCTGCCACACAAGGTTTAGCAGCACCAGCCCAATGGCTGTCCAGATAAAAATCTCGTACATGGACGATGCGGCAGGAAAGTACCGCTTGAACGTATCCATATTGCAGCCCAGCGCGCCAAGTACTGATGTTGATGCCAAATCCAGCAAATTCATCACCTGCGTTGCCAGCCAATCCACAATGCCATCTAAAATGCCCAAAGGCGTTCACCTCCTTGCTGCAATTCCGCGCAGGTTTACGGATTCCAAGTGCCGCCCTGGAAGAACGGCGTAACGTAGGCCATGATGAAGCCGAGACCGTTCAGAATCGCCCAGGTGATGGCAATGCGCTTAAGCCATGCGCGGGAATCATCCACGGTCTTGCCGTTCTTGGAAAAGTTCATCAGCAGCAGGGCAACGGCGGCGCAGACTACAGCTGTGACGGTGGAGATAGAGATGATTTGCGAGTAGACATCCTGCATGATCTCGCTGGCTTTCGTCCAGACGGTTGTGCTGGCTGCGGCGGTGGGAGAATTATCCTCGCCGGTTGCAAAAGCGGGCATTGCGGTCAGCGCACTGCATAGGACAGCGCAAAGGGCTGTCCTTATGCGCTTGTGGTAAAAAGAATACGTGTTTTTCTTGATCATTGAAACCTCCTGTGTGTAAAAATGCTTTATGAGTTGCCAAAAGTAGACCATTACCATAATAACAAATTGGCTGTGCAGGAAAAAAGGCTTTCGCTCTGCGGATGTATTGCGGATGTTGTGCAGGTTCAATCAGGGGTAAGGAGATTGGTGATTTTCTCGCAATTTTGTAGCATAGGACAGTGATGCCAGCAACAAAAGATATTCAAACGTAGAAATGAAAATAGAGCTGTCATGAGACGGCAGCCCTATTTTTATCACAAAACCAGTTCCTGTACAAAATTCCTTGTGCGGTTGATACTTGGAGAGGCAAGACAGTAATATAGATATTCCCATATAACGCAAAGCGCCGTTACCGCAGGTGAAGCGGTAACGGCAGGGCAGGTTATTGGGTATGTAGGAAGCACCGGCGACAGCACGGGGTCCATCTTCATTTTGAAGTGATGCAGAACGGCGTTCGTGTCAATCCGCTGGAAATAGTAAACACAAAATGAAAGGTTAGTGCCCGAAAAGCTCTTTCAACCACATTTCACACAAAATCAGCCATTGGCGGGTATGAACGGAAGGGGTATCAACCTCTTGGGTACAGGTCGTCATGCCATGTGGTCCGTCTGGGAAGATGTGGCATTCAGCCGGAACATTTGCAGCGTGTAGCGCCTGTGCAAAGAGTAAGCTGCTTTCCATAGGTACGCAGGGGTCATTCATGGTGTACCATAAAAAGGTCGGCGGTGTTTGTGGCGTAACACAACGCTCCAGACTCCAATAGTCTAAGGGCTCACTACAATCTGCGCTTACGGTTTCGATACTGCCTTGATGTGCAAACTGGTAGGCAGTGATAACGGGATACCCCAAAATCATTGCATTAGGGCGGAGTAGGCTCGACTCCGTTACATCACAAGCTGCCGTGATGACTGGGTCATTCCAATGAACGCCGAGGGAAGCGGCCAAATGCGCTCCGGCAGAAAAACCGAGAACCGCAATTTTGTTTACATCAATATGTAGCGCTCCAGCGTGAGCGCGAAGGTACAGTACTGCTTGTGCCAGATCCTTTAGTAGGGGGCTGCTTGTGCCGTGCCTCTGCTCCAACATGATACCGCAGAATGAATGATTGGAACCCCATATTCAAAAATTCAAGCGCCGGGGGGGCAGCTTCTCGGTCAGACAAGGACGTATAAGCGCCACCGGGGCAAACAATCACTGCTGGACGGGCTGTGCAGAACGTAAAGGTCATTTATTCACTGGGATATGCAGATAGGCAGTTAAAGTTGCCCCGTCTTTTAGTGAAAAAGTTTTGACTTGCATGGAATCTCCCCTTAATAGGCTGTGATAAGCTCGACCAATGCACGGTAAAGGTCAGCGGGCAGTTCCAGTGTGGACAGCTTGCTGAGCAGCAAAAGTTTGTCGGGTGTATTCTTGACGAGATTGAAAATCTGATCTTTCCAGATAAATTGAATTTCAGCCTGATCCAAGAAAGCGAAAATTTCGCTTTGCACATCGTTGCTAATGCAGACGGCATCGCTGCCAAGGCTCACCAGCAGATTTTCCGTCACGGGAATGTCCGAAACTGTAACCGTGAATACATGACCGACAGGTTCATAGGCCGCAGTAAAGGGGATGGCTTTGCCATCGACACGCACAGTGACCTTATCACTTAAATCAGCACAGCCGTTAAATTCCAAAGTGTACTGGCGTACAGAGGGCAAAAGTTCGGTCTGACCCTGTGCAGCATGAATGGTAAAGCTTTCACCGCAGAGCTGCATAGTTGTGCGCACACCGGGCTGTGTCTCGTAAGCAGTCGTTTCGTTGTCGTCCTCGTACAGTGTGAACGTGCCATCCGCGCCCAAATATACGCAAACATGAAGCTGCTTCGGATTCTGTGAAATCGTGGCGGGGTCAAATTCATCGGGCAACGGCAAAATCGTACCAGCCTTGGCAAACACAGGAATCTTATCCAGCGGGCGATAGATATCCAATTCACGGTTTCCGCGATATACACGCTTTGTGAAGATGTCGTACCAAACGCCATCGGGCAGATAGAGTTTTTCTTTAGCAACATTCAATCCCGACAAGCGCGGGGAGGTTACCGGCAGAACCAGCAAATCGCTGCCAAAGTAATATTCATTGGGATGCTCATAGCTTTCGGCTCGATTCTGCTCAATATAGTACAGAGGCAGTACAAGGGGAATCCCCTCGGCATAGCAGCGGTGGTTCATGGTATAGAGGTACGGCAGCATTTTGTGGCGGAAACGCAGGGCATCGCCCATTACTTTCTCTGTTTCCTTTTTATAGCGCCAGGGCTCTTTGCCGCAGAAATCGCTATACACGCTATGCAGACGCATAATCGGAGAAAAAATACCGTACTGTGTCCAACGAGCCATCATTTCATCGTCTTTTATGCCCAGCATATGGCCGCCGATGTCGTGGCTCCACCAGCAATACCCGATATTGCTGGAAGTAGCTGTAAAATACGGCTGGAAACGCAGTGAATCCCATGTGACGATTGTATCGCCGGAAAAACCGACGGGATACCGATGACTGCCGGGGCCGCCATAACGGGAAAACGCCATAGGGCGCTTGCCGCCTTGGCCGTTATCCAAAAATCCGTAGTGGTTCAGCATCCATAGCGGGTCTAACCCAGCAATGCGGGTGTGCGTCCCCTGCTGCCAATCGACCCACCAGAAGTCAACCCCCTCATCCTCAAGAGGGCGAAGAACATCGGCGTAATAGTTTTGCAGGAATTTAGGGTCGGCAGGGTTAAATTCTACAGCATGGCCACTTTCGAGATCAACACCCATATCTTCGGCAATTTTGGTGTAGGCATCTTCATAGGCGCGGATGCCGTCTGCGGGGTGGACATTCAAGGTAACTTTCATGCCGCGCCGATGCAGCTCGGAAAGAAAACGTTCCGGTTTCGGAAAAAGCTTCTTGTTCCATGTAAAGCCTGTCCAACCATTGCCATATTTGGGGTCAATGTCGACAATATGCCAGTCCATATCGATAACCGCCACAGAGAAGGGCAGGTTTTCGTTGTGAAAACGCTCCATCAAGCTGAGATAGGTTTCTTCGGTGTAAGGATAAAAGCGGCTCCACCAGTTACCCAGCGCATAGCGCGGCAGCATGGGAGCATGACCGGACAAATGATAAAAGTCTTGAATGGCTTCCAAATAATCCCGGCCATAGCCAAAGAAATAGAAATCTTCTCCGCCTCTGCGGGATTCCACCCAGCCATCATCCTGCAGGACAAGGCTTGTGCTGTCATCCAGCACCGCATAACCCTCCGTTGAGATCAAGCCGTGGCCCAGTTCAACATTATCACCATCCACCGCATCCAGCGTGCGTACGGTGCCTTTCAAGTCGTGGACAGTATCACCATAGTACCAGTTGCCGGTGTGAGCGTTCTCGTAGCCGACAAGCGCTACGGACAATCCATTGGGAGAAAACGGCTTTTCGTCATAGACAATGCGCAGACGATCAGTGCGCACAACGAGACCGTCTGCCGTGTGTTCTACGGTATAAGAAACTGCCGGAAAATCGCGGTTCATAACGATTTGCGTAGGGCGGTCCTCAAACTTGTTCTGGGCATTGTACTCAAAGCGGACAAGCTTATCTGTAAGCAGCGTGATACGGTAATGCGGACCGATAATGCAATTTTCTGCTAAGGCTTGCGGATGAGTGTGCGTAATATAGCAGGGTTTCATACAAGTTCTCCTTTATCGGATGTTTCACAAATTTCCCTGGCCTTTTTTGTATTTTGGCGAAATACGGTTGGAGATACGCCAACTGTACTTTTGAATAGACGTAGGAAATAGTTGTAATTGGGTAAACCGACTTGTTCTGCGATTTCGCGGGTTGAGGCAGAGGTTGTCAGCAGCAAATCCTTGGCACGTTCAATGCGCTTTTCATTGACGTACTCAGAAAAGCCAACGCCGATTTGGTTTTTGAACAGGCGGCTCAGGGTGCTGGTGGACATCTCAAAGGCTTCTGCAACTTGGAGTTGGCTCAAATCCGGGTCGGCATAGTGTTTTTCCAAATAATTGAGGATGTCCTCCTGCTGCTTTTTGCGACGTTCCTCTTTTTGCTCCAAAGACTTCAAATCTTTTTGGATCTGGTTCATATCGGCAAGTCCATCATTTTGCCGATAGCAGGAAATAAAGCTGGCACGAATTTCATCCAGATCGGTGACGACTTTTCCGGCTTTAATGGTATACTCGGCAGCGTATTGCTCGCGCAACCATTGCAAAGCCCACAGGCGCACCGATTCGCTATTTTCCTCTTTCAAAAAAGCAACAGCAATACGGCGGGTATCGTCCTCCGTCTCGGTGATAAACATTTGCAACCCAAAGAATTTCTGTGCGGCTTTGGAAAGTTGCTTCATCTCTCCGGCAAGGAAAGTGCTGCCCTCAATCAGATATACACAATAGTAAGGCGTTTGCTCGGTGTTGATGCCCAGTCCGGCCAAATGATGCTTGGAATTGTGGCCGCCATCTACAAGGTGGTCAACAAGCAGACTTTCCATTTGGTCTGCCTGTTCACTGATTTTCGTGTTTTTCTCGCTGATGGAGTTGCGGATAATATCAAACTCGCTGCCGCCGGATTCCTCAGTGGGTTCCATTTCCTTGACAAGCAATCGCACCGGTTTGTAGGCAAGGAAGATGGCCAGCAAGGTTAGAATCAGCAAAAACGGAATCGTTGTAAACCACAGAAACTGCATTGTTGAGTAAAAAGCGGTAAGGCTGTCACGCAGTGAATCGGAAGTGACACGAATCTCATAGGTCAGTGGGAATGTGCCGCTATCGCTTGTATATACGCCTGTGGTGCTTGTTGACGCTGGTGAGTCTTGTAGCGAAAGCAAAATCTTCCCGTTATCACGGCTCTTAATATAAAAATCAATACCGCTGTTCAACGATACTACGGATTTCAGCTGGTCGTTGTTTTGTACGCTGACAGAGAAAAAAATCAAAACCGGGTCGGAACTGCGCCCCATCTTCGTGCAGTAGCCCACAAGCATTTGCCCATCAATATGATTGCTTATACATCGGTTATCTCTTTATATATGTGGGGGATTACAGATCCTTCAAATTTGAATATCTTAGGGTCTATCTCGTCAAACATTCCCCAGTGAATAGGAACAGCCTTTCTGGCACCGATTCTCTCTGCAAAATCCTTTGCATCACGTGCATTCATGTTGTTTCCAACACCATTGATGGGCAGAAAGACAACATCGATACCTTTGGGGAGATCCGCAAAGATGCGCTCGTTGTATAGCGTATCGCCGGTTATGTAATACCGTTTTCCTTCGCTATATACAATTACGCCAATTGCACAGCAATCGGAATGCTCCGCGTGGACGGCGCAGAATCTGAGGCTTCCATCTGTCCAGCGGGTGCCGCAGTTGAACAGAACATAATTATTTTCTGCACCGCCAAATTTACGCACCGTTTTCCATGCTTCACCCGATGCCAGGACGGTCACCCTGCTGTCCTGTGTGATATAGTGACGCAGGGTTTCCTCATCTGTGTGATCCATGTGGTTATGCGTCAGAATAATGATATCGGGCTTGATGCCAAACAGGTTTGTATCTACCGGAACTCTTCTATAATTGTGCGGATTGACCTTTTTCACGCTGTCTGACAAATACGGATCGACGATTACGGTCTTTCCCTGGCTCTTTAGGATGAGTCCTGCCTGTCCAATCCATGTAATTTTCATTAGCTGCCCTCTTTTCTACTACTTTTGTGCCGCTCTTTTCAGATCATTCAAAATCTGCGGATAGAGCTGGCAGGTCATGCCGCCGTCCACGGTCACTTCCGTCCCCGTAACATTTTTGGATTGGTCGCTGCCCAGATACCACGCCGCGTTGGCAATGTCTTCAAAATCTGAGATATCCCCGATAGGTGTCAACTCGCCGTTGACGATTTGCTTGTTGCCCATCTCTACCCACCGCTGGGTCTTGATAGTGCCCGGCAGGACAACATTACTTCGGATTCCATAAGGCCCAAGATCAACTGCAAAAGCTTTCGACATGGCATTTATGCCACCTTTTGACGCACAGTATGCGCTCCTGTTGGGGATTGCCCGGTATGACGTATTAGAGCCGATAAACACGATTGCGCCCTTGTGATGCTCCCGCATTCGAATTGCCGCTTGGCGCACTATGGTAAAGTTCCAGACAAGGTTTGTTTCAAATACACGCTCGAATTCCTCCACTGGCACCTCGAAAAAAGGCATACCAACCGCTGGGGCGGTTCCAAAGCCCAAATCGGCAGAGTTTAAGCACACGGTTTCAACAAAGCAGCCATTTTTATCAATGTCCGCAAAAATATCTTTCACCCTCTGCTCGTCACGGATGTCAAGGGCATATCCCTTTGCATGCACTCCGTACTTTTCCGCCACCTTGCGTGCGGCAGCCTCCGCACGCTCGCCGCTTCTGCTGGTAATCATAACGCCATAGCCTTCCTGGGCAAAACGTTCCGCAATGGCAAGACCGCTGCCAACCGTTCCGCCAGTTACAAATACTGACTTGACCATTTTAACGTCTCCTAAAAATAAAATTCCGTTTTTGCCGGGCGGATATCTGTCAGCGCACCGGTGTAATGACGTAGGGTATGGGGCTGATAGGGGTGCCTTAGGCATTCTCCCTCGTTGATCTCAAGTCCAAGTCCCGGCTTGTCCGATATTGTGATGCACCCATCCTGATAATGAAGGTTCTCCGTGGTCACGTCCTTTCTCCATTCAACATCGGAGTACATAATCTCCAAAATGCAGAAATTTGGGCAGCTTGCAGCAAGCTGTAACGTTGCCGCATTCGCAACCGGTCCCGACGGGTTATGGGGTGCGAAGGGAATGTAGCGGCACTCAGCTTCGGCGGAAATTTTCTTCAGCTCCATGATACCGCCTGCATGGGAAATATCCGGCTGGATATAATCTGCTGCCATTTTGTCAAACATTTCCCGGTAGTCCCATCTGGTATAAAGCCGTTCCCCTGCTGCAATCGCAACAGGAGACTTTGTTTTTACCTCTTTTAGGGCATCGAGGTTATCCGGCGGAACCGGCTCTTCAAAAAACATGGGCTTGAACTGCTCCAGTTCCTTGGCAATTTTGATTCCCGTGGGAACATTGAATCTGCCGTGTCCTTCGATCAGCAGATCAATTTGGTCTCCTACGGCTTCTCTGACTGCAGCCACGCACTGCAGGGCTTTATCAAGCTCGGCGTTGGAGATTTCCATATAATTCTTTCCAAAAGGGTCCCACTTCATGGCGGTAACGCCTCTTTCAACGGCAATTTTTGCTTTTTCACCGAATTCCTTCGGTTCCTTTGCTCCGGCGAACCAGCCGTTGACATAAATTCTCACCTTGTCGTTTACTTTTCCGCCCAGAAACTGATAGATAGGAACATTCAGAGCCTTGCCCAAGATATCCCACAGAGCCATCTCCACAGCGGAGAGGGCACTCATCAGTACAGCTCCGCCGCGCCAATAGGCATCTCGGTATGTATCGTGCCAAATTTTCTCAATGTTCAGCGGATTTTGACCGACCAGTGATTCCTTGATGTGTTCCACCGCGCCGATCAAAGCCTTTTCCTTGTATTCCAGTGTTGCTTCGCCAACGCCGGTGATACCTTCATCGGTATAGACTTTTACAAAAACCCAGTTTGTACGAAAGCAGTCTACTGGAAAGGTCTTGATATCTATTATACGCATTCGATTCACCCCACGAATTATTTTAAGCACGTGTTGTCCTACACGATGTAATGGGTCTCACACTCTTCTTTTGACCGAAACGCTGCATTACCTCTGGATTCGACCGGAGCCAGCGCCGCCGAACAACTTATCCACTTCGGAAATGGTGACCATGTTGTAGTCCCCTTCAATAGAGTGCTTCAGAGCAGATGCCACCATGGCAAATTCCATTGCAGCTTGGGCAGACTTGCCGGGAAGCAGACTGTAGATCAGTCTGCTTCCAAAGGAGTCCGCCACCCATCCGGCCGATGATGTACAGATCGTACTTCTTCGAGAAACAATATTACTTGAATGCTACATTGGCAACTTGATCACCGACACGATGCCAATCTCGTCGATGCCTTTTGTAAATGATTCATTGCTTGTCATCTCTATCTGATTTAAGATACTTTAATTATATCACTTTCTATCTCCGCGCAGCCGCCGGCAGGCAGCGGCAGTCGACATATCTGTCCAGCACTGCATTCTAATTTTAAGTCCTGTACAGCTTCTCCGCAGCAGTCCCGTAGGGTGATTCGGTAACAGCCTACTGCTTCCGGCGAGAAAAAGACTTCGCCCACGCCCACTCCGTTTAATATGAATCCATAATTCCAAGCGGTCTTCCATGTCACCACCTGGTTTGCCAAATACAGCGCTACGATCCCTACATGTCCTGTCTCGGCAACGACCAGAGGGTACAGATTCTGGGGCTCCATGGGCTCCAGCGGCGAATGCAACAGCAATTTCCGGTTTTTCTCCATGAATCCAATCCACCATTTGAGCATTTTTTGCTTTCGCTGGTCGATCCGGTCTAGGCGAACCGAGAATTGGATCACCGAAAAAATACAAGCAATGATTTGGCGGCTGACCGCCTCGGCACTTTCATCCGGGTGCCACATTAGCATGTCGGAATGAACAGCAGATGACCCCATAAGCAGCCGCAGATCCAAGGTTTTCACCCGATTGTACAGCTCAGAGTTCGGGCAATCCTCCGCCCGGAACATATTGCCATACTCCCAAATACCGGGGCCAATGTAGGGCTGGCGGAATTCGATCATTACTTCCGGTCGGATCGCCTGCAATCTGGAAATCACATCACTCATGAGCCGGTTTACCGCTGTTTGTACATCCCGGCAGTCCATACCCTCGGCAAAGGCCGGTGACTCCGGCCACATATGGAATTCATCTATGAAATCCAGCTTCATCCCGTCCAGTTCATACTCCCGCAGAAAGCGTTCATAAGTACCGATCAGGTATTCCCGCACCTGAGGATACCGGGGATCCAGAACACCAGTGCCATTATTCGGGTTATAGGTCAGCAACTTATCGGAGAACTGCGTCCAAACGCCTGCATGAATTCCTACATAGGGCACGCTGAACCACATCATGCACTTCATACCCAGCTTGTGAATTTGGCTGACCGTTTTGCGAAGGTCAGGAAATTTTCCTGGCTCGACCCGCCAATCTCCGCAATAGGAATAGCCCCGGTTGTTGTCTGCCGTCTGCCAGCCATCGTCGATAATGATCGTCCTCATACCCAGTGTAGCAGCACGGCGGCACTCTTCTATCAGCGCATCGCCATGCATCTCCTGGTGCCAGGCATACCAGGTGGAATAGACTGGCTCCCAGGCGCTCTCTGGTGTCGGAAGTGCTGTGACCCCACATTTCTGCCACCAGTTTACAACATCGTGCAGTACTTCACAGTACCGCAATTCCCGGTGGTCGATTCGCAAAAGCAGACGATAATCCTGCTGACCGTCCAGTGGAATTTGAATACGAATGTGCAGCGTTCCATCCTCTTCGTGGACACCGGCGTAGATGCGATGCTCTTTCCGAATCTCGGAGAGACTGAACGTGCAGCGATTGAATCCGCAGGAATTATAAAATGTCATCACTGGTGCAGAGCGGGAAGTCATGTTCTTCACCGGCGAGTACCAGTCGGCTTTGATACCTCGATCCATTCCGCAGCAGGGATGCCAAAGCCCTGCGATATCCAGCATCGGCATTTCCCATTCGAGTAATGCCGGGGATTGTGCCGCCCGAAAGCATATTTCGTAAACATAGATCCCGGAATTCTCCGTTTCCAATGAATAGACGTCTGCTGCCAGCCCTCCATGGTCAAATGCATGCAAATTGTTTTGCATATTTCTCTCCCTATTATGCCAAAGTTTCCGTTCTGCTGTTCTCCGAAGGAATCAATCTGCAAATTCACCAAACGTCAGCAGCAGTGGGTAATCATTGATCGGGATATTTTTTAGAACCGTAACGCCATCTTTGTAGATCACCATGTTATCAGGCAGCTTATAAACCGATCCGTTCAACAAATCAACCAAATTCGGTTCCCCGGGGATACCCGTTTCAAAGCTGATGGTTGCAGAAAATGTGCTCACCATAACGTTATTTTCGTACCAATACGCAAAGCCATAGGAACCATTCGGCTTTTTAAAGCCGAAGCTCATCACATTATCAGAGATATCCATTCCGATATTTCTTTTCGACTCCAGCGGCTTCACTTTGACCGGAAGCTGCATTGCCTCCACCCCGTTGGCAAATACAGAGGCGATTGTTTGTAGAGCTTTATAGGATGGCTTCGGCGTATATGTCCCCGATGCAAATCCATTTTCGTCAAATACTGCTCCGAGTACGCCAAAATATCCGTAATCCTGGTAGCTCTTCTTGTCGTTCACATTGCCGCTGAGTGCCTCGACCATGTCCATACATGAAAAGTATGAGGAAAAAGCGACCGGCATCGTCATGTCCGTTACTGCGTGTCTTGCGAATACCTTTGCTTGCTTTTCAGGCGTCCATGCGCCGTCAGAGATTTCGCCATTTCCGTCACTCCGCGACGGTGCACCGGTTTCTCCCTGAATGATCTGAATAGCAGGGTTATACATATTGACCATGCCACGGATTAGCTTTTGACGATCAGTATACTTTTTATCAATGGGTGTGTAGATATGGTAGGAGAAATAATCAATATAATCCCCCATCCCGGTCTGAAACGCTTTATTGATAAACGCTATGTCTCCCACACTCTCTACGCCGCCAATGACCTTTGCATTGGGGTTTGCACGTTTGACCGCCTTGGATGTCCGAATGACAAATTCTCCGTATTCTGTGCCATTCGGCTGGTGTTCGTGCGCAATATGAGACCAGAACCAGTTTGGCTCATTCCACACCTCAAAATGCTCGACTCGCCCAATATATCGCTGTGTAAGAGCAAATACATATCTATCCCAAGCGCAGCGCTCTCTTTCTGTTTCAATAGGCGGACAGCCCACTGCGCCAAAGATTTTGTTTGCCTCTGCCGTGTAAATCCCGTTTCCATAGGCAAGACACATCCATGGCTTGAGTCCCCGTACAATCAGGTTGTCAACAATATCATCCAGCCAGGCAAAGTCATAGATACCTTTTTCTTTTTCTGTTCTGGCCCAACCAGATTGCAGTCGGATCCATTTCACGCCGAGCTGAGCCACCTTATCATATGCCTTATTAGGATCGAAGACCGCCCGATCCAGCTTTTCAAACCCAATTCCTAGCTTGGAAGTTTTCACTTCAACTGCAGATTTGGGCCTAATGCTGTCTATTTTGATTAGTCTTTCCATATCATTCTCCTTACTAAAACAGCGTTAAAAGTCTCCGAATGTTAAAAGGAGAGGCGTATCCTTGACCGGAATGTTATTCAGCGCAACGGCACCGTCGTTTTCCTCTGTCATTTCCGTCGGTATTTTGTAGATTCTGCCATTCATTAGATCGATAAGGCGAATATTTCTGCCGAAGGGGACGACCTGAAGGCTGATGGTGGACTGAAAATCCGTTGTCATAAGATCTGCGGAATACCAATACACAAAGGCTTCCGCACCGTTTTTTCTCCTGAAGCCTGCAGAAATGATATTGTCCTGTACATCCTCGCCGAAAACGCGCTCGGAGTGCTGGCATCTGATATAGACCGGTAGGTCAACCACTTCGAATTCCTCTGCAAACACGGAACAAATCGTCTGAAGCACTTTATAAGAGAGCTTGGGGGAGTATTCTCCAACGGCACAGCCGTTGTCATCGAACTGGGCTCCCAAAACACCGAAGTATCCAAAGTCCATATAGCTCGACTTGTCTCCGATGGTGCCGCGCATGCCCTCTGCCATATCTAAGGCAGAAAAATAGGATGTGAATTCCACTTCGGTCATAAGATCTGCCATGGTGTGTCGGGCAAGCTGCTTTGCCTGCTTTAGCGGCGTCCAGCCTCCGCGACGAAGAGCACCCCGACCGTCACTTCTTGATTGAGAGCCAGACTCTCCCTGAATCAACCGGATTGCCGGATTGAAGTGATCACACATTCCTCTGAAGGCTTTGACCCGCTTGAAAACATCGTATTCATTCCAGGTATAGACATGATAAGAAAAGTATTCAATATAGTCACTAGCACCGGTTCTGAACATACTATTCACATAGGCAAGATCGTCTCCGCTGAGAGCCCCGCCTACGACCTTTGCATCCTTATCTCCCGCCTTGATTGCCTTTGCGGTTTCAAGAACGAACCGGCCATATTCTTCTGCATTAACTCCGTGCTTCCAGCACCAGACACCATCTGGCTCATTCCACACCTCGTACAGTTTTACTTTTCCTTTATAGCGTCGTGTCAAGGCGCAAACATAATTGTACCAGGCTGTTTTTTCTTCCTCCGTGTTGATTGGGGGACAACCTACCGCTCCATATACCTGTTTTGCCGCTTCCGTATACAGATCATTGCCGTAGGAAAGGCAGATCCAAGGCTTTAAGCCTCGGCACAAAAGGTTATCGACAATATCGTCGAGCCATTCAAAGTGATATACGCCTTTTTCATTCTCTGTTCGCTGCCAGCCAGATTGAATTCGGATCCACTTGACCCCCAGATCTGCAACCTTATCATACGCTTTTTCGGGATCAAATGCCTTCCGATCCAATTTCTCGAATCCCAGTCCAAGCCGAGAACTTTTGATTTGGGAAGATTTTTTTGCTGCGACGCATCCACATTCGATAAGTCTCTCCATCACTGTTATCCTTTCTAAATTACTCAGCCCTTTACAGAGCCAGAGGTGACACCATCAACCATCAGTTTATTAAAGAACGCAAAGACAAGCAGCGTCGGGAGAATAGAAAGTGTAGTGGCTGCGAACAGAATATCCCAAGAGGTAGCGGACTCTGCAGAGTTTCGCAGGACCTGTATACCCACCATCAGCGGCTGCTGCTTGGGATTATTCATCGTATAAATGGATGGCATCAAGTAGCTATTCCAAGCGGCATTGAAGGTAAGAATACCAATTGTCGACAGGGCCGGCTTGAGAAGCGGTAGATGGATTCGGAATAGCACGCTGGCGAAGGAACATCCGTCTATGATTGCTGCCTCATCCAGTTCTTTGGGTAGGGAATTCATGTATCCGCGCACAATGTACATGTTTGTAATTGGAATACCAAAGCACTGTACGAACAGTAATCCATACAAGGAATTGGACAGTCCGAGTTTGGATACTAGCCGAAGGGTCGGATAGGTTGTAACCGAGCCCATACTGATAAACATCAGTGCCGAAAACACGGTGAAAATGACTTTTTTCCCCCGGAACTGGCCACGGCTGAACACATACCCGCTCATTGCGGAGATGAAAAGGTTGATTACGACAGAAGCTGCGGAATACCACATGCTGTTGAACGCCATCCGGAAAAAGTCGAAATTTTCCGATTCCAGCGCGCGCTTATATCCTTCTATCGTCCATTTTTCCGGCAAAATATGTGCCGGCTGAGTTAGAATTTCTACGCTACTTTTAAAAGAGCTGGCAATGAGAGAAAAAATCGGAAAGATGGTCACTACAGCAACAAGTATGAGTATTGCGTAAGCAATTAGGACACTAAATGTGGTTTTTGCTTTTTTCATATTCCGCCCCTCATTAGTAAACATTTTTCATACGCTCGCTGAACTTATTAAACAGAATTGCTACCAGCGCGAAAATAACAGCGCTGACCAAGGAAAGCGCACAGCCGTATCCGATATTCACTTTTGGCTCCGCATAGCCAGGAGCGTAGTTTGCAAAAATATAAGATCCCGATGTATGTGTCAGGTTTCCGGGACCGCCGCCGGTCATTACTAGCACGTACTCCGCCGTGTGAAGAGTACCATTGATAGCCAGCAGGAGGATTGTTTGAAAAACGGGCGCAATCATAGGGATGGTGATGAAAAAAAAAGATTGGACTGGACCGGCACCATCCAGCGATGCTGCTTCATAAACATCTTTTGGAACATTGGAAAGCGCTGCTGTAAAATATAGTACATTAATACCAAAGGATGACCACACAGAGCCAATAACCAGCATGATCATTGCAAACCCCCGGTTGGCGTACCAGTCAATAGGTTTGGCAATCAAACCCAGTTTCATAAGAATATCGTTAAAGAAACCGAAATACTGAAAGAGGTTATTAAATATAACAGCACTCAGCGAGGTGGCAATTACGCTGGGCACAAAATATGCTGTTCTGAAGAGGGACTTTCCTTTGTTGATTTTACTAAGTAAAACTGCCAGCACAAGAGCCATTGGGACTTCAAAGGGCAGCTTAAGTAGTGCAAATTCAAAGGTCGTAACCCAGGTTTTCCAAAAAACAGCATCCCTTGTGAAGATGTCAACAAAGTTTTTAAGACCAACATATTTGGTTTCGTTAGGAATGTTGTTGAAGTAATAAAACGCCTTGCTGATGGCCCACCCCATAGGGTAGAGCGTAAATACAAAGAAGCCTATCAGCGGTAGAGCAAGCATGGTATAACATTGCCGTTCAGTGGAACGCTGCAATTTACTCAGGGTGTTGCCCCCTTGTTGTGACTTGATGATTTTCAACATTTAATTACCTCCCATTTTATGGCTTAAGCACCTTATAAGGTGGCCATGCCCCAAAATTGATTCACGCGTTTTCGGGGCATGGCCTGATTCAAATTTAGTTTACCTTACAGAAGCATCAAAGTCAGGGAAGATGACATTAGCTGGATCGAACTCAGGATGCTCTTCCTTATAGACCTGAGTTCCCTTATTGTACCGATCGTCCAAGTCTGCAGTGATCTCATCGATCTGTTCGTCAGTCAGATTGTTTGGCCAGATCTGCTCGCGGAAGAGAACGCTTGCAGAAGGACCACCTTCAAGATCAACACCGTGGCTGATTGGATAGACCACACTGGAATTTACAAGTTCTGCGAATGCCTTCCAATTTTCCATGCCCTCGGGAAGTTCAACGCCCTCGGTTAGAGAGGCATCAATAGGAATGTTGACACCCTGTTTGTAACTGTCAATGATGACTTCATCGCTATACAGGAAGTTCAGAACTGCGGCAACAGCCTCAGTCTTCGCCTCGCCTGCCTTAGCAGAAACAGCCCAGGCGCCGGAAGGACTCATGCGATGCCCCTGACGGTTCTGTGCGTCATAAGTGGGCGTTTCAAACACACCCCAATCGATGCTTGCGGGGAATTGTGTGGTATAAACAGCAAAATCATAAGAGGCAGCGGGCTTCATACCGATTCCACCAACACCAAACAGTGCGCGGCAGGTGTCATCGTTCAGGCCTTCCATACCGGGGTAGTACAGGCCTTCAGCCTTAATCTGCATATACATCTTCATCAACTTAATAGCGGTTGTGTAATCATATTTGCCGGTATGCATATTCCAAGAGTTGTTAAATCCATCGGTGGTAGAAGCTTCATAGCCGATGTAGTTGCCATACCACCAAGAGTCTTTACCGTCAATGATGATACCGTATTCCTTCTTGGCAGGATTGGTCAGGGTCCGGCAGTATTCCACGTACTCATCCCAGGTTTCGGGAGGAGTGGGCTCACCATTCTCGTCTACCAAACCAGCCGCACGGAACATATCCCTGTTGTAGACCATACCGTAGGTGGTAGTTGTACTGTAAACGGAATAGGTCTTGCCGCCGATGATGGTCTGCGTGGGAATTCCATAAGGGCCGTACTTTTCAATGATTGCTTCTGTTCCCGGAATATCTTCCATAGCGCACACTTCATTGCGCTGCACTCTTGCATTGTAATTCAGCTCATAAAAAATATCCGGCTCAGTTCCGGTTTCGTAAGCGACCGTCAGCTTATCGCTCATACCGTCTTGAAAAACATATTCAATCTGAACATTCAGTCTTTTGCCGATGGACTCATTCCACGCTGCAATTCTCTCCGTTAAAAACGCCTTCTGGTGGGCATTGCCGTCCCATATGGTAATGACAGTGGGATCTCCGGAAGAGGTGGAGGGCTCCGTAGTAGTCTTTGTGGTCTGCTGAGGGTCGCTGTTCGAAGGCTGCTCAGTTGTGTCGGATGGCTGTGTTCTGCTACAGCCGCTTAGACAGGCGAGTATCATGACGATACTCAGAATCAGCGCTAAGATTTTCTTACTCATTTTGTCTCTCCTTGTTTTAGTTTTTTTAATACAGCATATCCAGTGATCACCATATTGCTGTGGTTTAAAATTAGGATAGCACGTGCTGTTCCTAATTTCTACTCCCAAGTTTTGTAGACATTTCCAGTTTTGAGCCATTTCTCAATAAATTTCTCAATAAATTCCATAAAAAGATTGACTTATCAGATGCTGCGTGTTACGATACCGGGTATGATAGCGTCTTAGAGGGGAGCGATATAAAACGTTTATATTTTCATTGGTCTTACTGCTGATTACTAGCCTATTTTTGATCATCAATCATAAGAACCGATTTGCATATGCGTTTAGTCTGTATTTTGTCAGTGTGCTTGCGCTTATCTTCTTCGCGTCTCTCTATCTAATTAAGGTTGCAAATTATCCTTATACATTCTCTATCGACTATAAGCTGTATCTGTACCTTCTTGAACTCCGCATCTCTTACTGGAATTTATACAGGTATTACCTGTTTTCCCTATGTATTTTTATGTTTGCGCCAGTACTTTTCTATTATCTGCTGTCCAGGGCGGAATCTGCATGGTTGTTCGTTTCCTTAGTGGGTTTAATCATACTATTTATGATCTGCAACGACCCTAGGGCATCTCTTTCACTGCATTACTATCTGCACACAACTACAGGAAGACTGCATGCCACCGTAAGTATGTTGATTCGAATCCGTCACTTCTTCAATAATGGTGTGATCTGTTTCTTTATGGTGCTGCCTATATTTCTTTTGATCCGGTTTTTTATCCGCAGCAAACTCAGGGCAAATCGGCAAAATGCTGTTATCTTTATCATTTGTATTGCATTGATGGACTTTTTAGTGTGCGGAATTTTACTAAGTAAATACTGGGGCTCTATCAACCCAAATAACACAACTTTGTTCAGTTTACCGAGCGAAATCATCCCCCTTGCAGATTTTCCCGTGATCGTGATTTCGTTTGTAGTAGCCATCATGGTCATTTTTGTACTCATCACTTTTTATAATCCCTTCTCGAGCTACGCATTGGTAAAGCGGTCTGTCCTTATCCGGCGGGCACAGATTCTGAATCAAAACCTAGACTCCCTACTTCACACCTATAAAAATGCCTTTTGGGGAATCAAAAATTTAGGAGAAATTTCACTGGAATGTTTGGAATCCAATCCTAAAAAATGTCGCGAGACACTGCTATGCCTGATCGACACCTCCGAGCATAATCTCGAAACTGTGAGAAATGCGCTCGCTTCGTTGCGTAAGGTCAACCCAAAAATTCGAATACTGGATATCAAGGATTGTATCATTGCCGCTTCTGTCAAGGTTTGTACCGAAAATCAGCCGCAATTTATCCTAAAAAATGACGCATCTTCAACGCTTTTGCTTGGAGATTTCTATATGCTCGAAGAAGTCTTTGTCAATCTTTTCAGAAACTCATTACAAGCAATGCAGGATACGGCGAAATCCGGGCAGATACACACGATTCTCTCTACCGAGGGTGAGTACCTGATTGTGGACTGCGTTGACAATGGAAACGGCATTCCGCAGGAAATATTAGAAGAAGTATTTACCCCTTTTTTCACCACAAAAGCTATTACAAAGAACAGCGGACTGGGCTTGACCTACGTCAAAAAAGTGGTTGAGGCGCACCGTGGGAGTATCGAAGTTACCAGCAGAAAAAAAATTGGAACGCGGTTTCGCCTCATTTTCCCAGTAATCCAAGCCAGAAAGAGGTCAAAGCAGCATGGAGAAAATCAAATGGGCAGTATGTGATGATGCTTTCTATTCCTGCTATATCTACGTCTCCAAGTTGGAAAGTATAGAAGCTTTGGAATCCGTTGGACACTGCTTGAAATCAGCCGATCTTCCCGACCTAATAAGAACGAAAGAACCGGATGTGCTTTTATTGGATATTCAGATGGAGTCCACAACCTCCGGCATTGACATCATACCAATCATAAAAACCATCAAACCTGATCTAAAAATCATCATGCTCACAGGCTATGATAATGAAGACTATATTTATCAGGCATTTGCCAATGGCGCCGATAACTATCTGCTCAAAGATATCTCTTTAGCGGAGCAGATTGCCTCAACGATTATGGATGTCTATCAGGGAACCGCCCATGTTCCAACAGGTATTGCCAAACGGTTGGCTAACAAGACAAAGCGTGTGGAAACCGGTATGCAGTCCCTGCTGTATATGTTTGAGATCATGACAAAGCTATCCCCTTCTGAGTACGATATTCTGAAAGCCCTATATAACGGCGAGTCTTACAAACAAATCGCTTCCAGCCGATTTATTACAGATTCGACACTGCGCAACCATATATCCCGTATTCTGAAAAAATTCAAGTCTCCCTCCATGAAAGCATTGCTTCCCGCGTTACAGGAGCTGCATGTATTTGAATATCTCCATTAAAGAAATGCCCATGAATTTGGATCCAAATTCATGGGCATTTCTACGACATTGTCTACAAAAAGCAGGAGTTTACAAAGAAAAAGGATGGCGATATTATATTCCTGACAGGATCTCTAAGCATTGTAGTCAAGGTGAAAATAGCACTCTGACAAGAGGGCCCAATATACAGGATTTCTATATAGAGTCCTGCTTTCCGGTTCCTTCAGAGACTACATATTAGGTACTAAAAAATTCTGATTGTTAGGAGTATAAAAAACTGCGATGCCTGTCTAAATTAACCCCAATGACATCCTGAAGAAAGAAGCATTATGCAACAGCGAAGAAGGAACCGGTTATTCGGAAGGAAGGAAAACTATGAATTCAAAAATCATCTTTATGCCCCATGCAAATATCCAGTATTCTCAGCTTTCCCCTCAGCGGCGGCACTGGGTTATGAAAAACTGCTACGAGAAGCTATTCGATTTGGTTGCGAGCGACGATTATAAGATTGCTTTTGAGGCCAGCGGAATCACCATTGAGGAGATGGCGAAGCAGGCACCGGAAGTACTGGCAAAACTGAAAGCTTTGGTAGCAGAGGGTAAGATTGAACCGGTATCCAGCCCCTATATCCATTTCATGCTGTCCAACATCCCTAAGGAAGTCTGCGTCCACTCTCTGAAGCATTCTCTGGATGTCTGGGAGCAGTATGTGGGCGAGCGTCCCAAAATCGGCTGGAATCCGGAGTGCAGCTGGGCCAGCTACATTCCCGACGTTTACAAGGAAGCCGGGCTGGAAGCGCTGGTCATGGACGCGGATTCTCTGATGTTGTCCTTTGACGAGATCCGGAGAGCCACAGGCCTGTCTTTCGATGTACAAGGGCATTCCAACAAGAATCACCTGTTCAAGATTGAGGAATATATCAAGGATAAGCCGGATTTTCTGAAGTACATCACCAACCCTTCCGTTGCCTCCAATGGCCTCAAAATGATCTTTCGTAGTGACTGCATGGCGAATCTGCTTTTGTGGTATCTCATGGGCGCTACCGAAGGTATGCGGGCCGAACCTATCAACATGGGCGAGATTCAGGCAATGTTCTCCAAGTGGAAGGATCGCATCGCTCAGACCGGAAGTTTCATCATGCCCTACGCAGAGGATGCCGAATATATCGGCTCCAGCGCCTATTTCTATGTCAAACAGTTCAACCAGGCAAGGTTTTTTGAGGCTGAGCCGGACAGTGTCACCCGCTTCAAAGAGATTCTGGACGCTGCCAAGGCGGCCGGCTACGAATTTACTACCCCCAGCGAGGTGCTGGAGAACGGAAGCCTCCTGGAAAACGAGTACGTGGACAACATTGAAAACGGTGTCGCGTGGCACGGTGGCACAGCGAAAGCCTGGGCCAATACCGAGTATTCTCGAATCATGGATCCCGTGTGCTTGTCCGTCCTAAACGGCATTAATGCCGTGGCTGGGAAGCTGGGACAAACCATGGACACACTGGATGATGACCTGAACGGTGCTATGATGGCTTTGGCCAGCGCTTGGGTTTCCGACAGCCGCTGGCCACCCAAGCCCACCAGCCCCGGTCGGTTTAATGTCCGGGAGAGTTTGGATGACCTTTACAAAGCGAACGACTGCGTTGCGAAAGCCATGAAACACAACGGCATTGCCGAAAAGCGTGCCCTTTATTCTCCGAACCTGATGAAAACCCAGATCAAGGCCATCGACGACCTACTGATGGATATGCCGTACTTTGGAGAGTGACCAAGCAGAGAGTACCATTGTGAGGAAAAGCCATGAACACAATCAATAAAAGTTTAATTCCGCAGATTGTCATGGGTGATAAGGTCTACTGTACGGACGAAGCCGCCCGGCTGGGTTTGGAACTTTCCCAGACTATCACAGAAACAGACGGAACAACCTTGCTTACCTTGACGCTTCGGAATCATTCCGGAAAAAGCATGCATCTGGATAAATTCAACTGGCACAGGGAGGGCAATACAGGGGATTTTCTTAATACGCCGGGGCTTTTCCTCTATTTGGAAGGCTGGCAGATGGCAACCCCCTGCGGCATCAGAAAATTTACAGACCGAGACTATCGATTCGATGCCTGGTATATGCCGTATGCAGTAGCGGAGCCGGAGGATTATTCGGAACTGCCCAATCATTTTCGGGCAGAGCATATGATGATGTTCCATGCTCCCGCAAATCAGGAAACGCTGCTAATGGGATTTGTGACAACCGGAAATCAGTTTGGCCACTTCAAAACGGTATTGTCAGAAACCGGGGTGGACTCGCTGGACATTCGTTCCAGCTGCGATGGAATGCTGGTGGAGCCAGGAGACACGGTATGCTCAGAAACACTGGCACTGATGCAGGGTACGGATGGCTTCGAATTGCAATGCCGTTATGCGGATCTTCTTGGCCAGAACATGAAAGCCAGAACCCACCAGATGCCACCCATTGGCTGGTGCTCCTGGTATTATTATTTTTCTGAAGTGACCCAAGCGGACATTGCCTTGAATGTTGCTTATCTAGCGGAGCACCGGGAACAGTATCCCCTTCGCTATATCCAGCTGGACGATGGCTATCAAGCGGTGCTTGGTGACTGGCTGTGCTGCAACGATAAATTTCCTGACGGTCTGGAGGGGGTTGCCGGGATGATCCGAACGCAGGGGTTTCTTCCTGCGCTCTGGGTGGCGCCGTTTCTAGCGGAGGAGAATTCTGCGCTTCTAAGAAATCATCCGGATTGGATGATTCATGATGAAGACGGGAAAGTGATTCTTCAGTATCCATGGCGCACCGGCAAAGCGGCTATCCTAGACGGTACAAACCCAGAAGTACTGACACATCTCAAACGGCTCTTCGCCCGGATTCGAGAAATGGGATTTGACTACGTCAAGCTGGACTTTTTGATTGCGGCCTGCACCGTCCGGAATGGAGTTCTGCATGATTCCAAGGCGACTAGAGCGCAGGCTCTTCGCAGGGGGTTGGAGGCTATTCGGGAGGGATTCGGCGAGGACGGGTTTATCTTGGGCTGTACCGTTCCCTTTGGGGCTTCCGTTGGCGTGGTAGACGGAGAACGTATTTCCGGGGACATTGCACCCTATTGGACGCCGGACCATCCCTGGTCTGACGAAGCGCCCACAATGCCCAATTCGTCCCGCAATGTGATTCGTCATTTGTATATGAATAGGCGGCTGTGGAACAACGACCCAGATACTCTGATTGCCCGGGACGATCACACAAAACTCACCGAAAACGAGGTAATACTCTGGTATGAGCTCCTCCGGCTGACAGGTGGAATGCTCCTGCTAGGAGACAATCTGACCACCCTTTCCGCCAAGCGGAGTGGGCTTGTGAAGAAATTGCTGCGCGAGCCAGACGCGTACACGGCAAGACCAGTTGACTTTTGGGCGGAGGACATCCCTTCTATTCTGCAGGCGACCCACCGTGCAAATGGCAACGTGGAAACCGCACTGTTCAATTTTTCTAACGCTCGGGCGGTACTGGACGGGAAAAACCTGTCCCCCCACAGTTGCAGGTTGACTTCAGCCGCAGTTATAAAATGTGAAGAATCCAGAAGCCAAAAATAGGTCAACACATTTCGTCGTCGCATTATCAAGAACTTACAATGGAATACAGGTATATCACATGGGATATATTCTGCCATTCATTTCCCTTCAGGCGGAGTTGCCAAGGTTGGCTAATGAATACTTGAGCCATTTGTAACACAACCAAGGGCTACTGCGGAAAAAGCGGCTGCTGTGTTAACGGCTTTTGGGATGTGATTCTGACGAAGATTATAAAGAGTCTCTTTTACTGTGTTTTCCCTTGTATTGTCCGCACTGTAAGCGGGAATACCCCGTAAACATTATCTGCTGTAAAATTTACCCTGCACAATAATAGACCGAAAGCAGCCCCGACTTTCCGTTTGGGAAAGCCGGGGCTGTTCATGTATTACGATGTTTTAGCGATTCAACCTGTTTCCAGCTCGCCAATCTCGCTATTGCTCCGCGTGGCCGCCAAAATAATTCGTGAAATGTCTAAAAGCATCTTTAATTCTTTCTCTGTACAACTGTCCAGCAGATTAAGGAATTCCTCTAAGGTGCCGCTGTTTTCGTCATGCCCGCCATAGAAAGGCCGTTGACATCCACATTCAGTGCGCGGAATATCGCATACAGCGTATCATATTTCGGATTCGTCCTGCCACACTCAATATTGGAAACCGATTTCCCGGCACGACCAATGACTTCACCCACTTTTTCTTGCGTAAGGCCTTGAGCATCACGCGCGTTTTGAATATATTTTTCCAAATTCAAGAGCAATTCCGGATTCGGTCTCGTCTCAGCCATTTCAAAAGTCACATCCTTTGCGCTACGCTTCCTTTAAAGATATTGTAGCTTTGTGAAAAAGAAAGGTGAACGAACCGTGTTTCTAAATTTATTATAACCGCAGTTACAGAATAGGAGGCGCTGTCATTTTTAGCCTGCCAACTTATGTCGACTTCCACTGCCAGACAGTATTTACTATAGTTTTCAGTTAAAGCCTTTGTCCGGAAGTCCGTTCGATTAGAAATGAACTTCCATTCAGCATACAGAATTGCCGCAATTTCTATTTGCGGCAATTCTGTATGCTTTTTCTTTTGTGGAAATTTCCACTGCCGTGGGCCTCCACTTCTCCATCTGCTCAAACATTTCAACTTTGCTGATGGAGAAAATCTATGCCATTTGAAAAAGATTCAAAAAAACAAAAAAACAAAATAAACTTCCAAAATTGTCACAAAAGTTTGAACAATTTCGCCATACGATGTGCCCATAGCAAAATCGAAAGGGTAGAAATTCGAATGCAACCGAATGAAAGGCGGAAAAGAATACTCGAATTACTCAGTTTTCGCAGGCATGACACAATGGGAAGTTTGGCGCAGGAATTTGGTGTTTCACGCGGCACAATTTGCCGCGACATCACCATCTTGCAATCAGAATATCCTATTCTTTCTGAAACAGGTCGCAAAGGCGGTATATCGTTGCCGGACGGTTATTACCTATATAAAAAGCACCTTTCCCCTAAACAGGCAGGTGCCATCCGCAAATGTTTATTAACTGCTGACTCGGAACTACAACTCATTTTGACATCTATCCTTGATGATTTTGCTTGGTGATTCGCATCTTGCGAATCACCATAGCACTTTGACAACCGAATACCCAGCATAACAGGTACGTTACTTTCCCGGCAAGCCCGGCG